>MDSZ01114262.1_pt1 | contig 10659 bp, 17 predicted proteins | sample 811201 | NCBI WGS metagenome assembly MDSZ01 (sample SAMN05326647, study PRJNA326480) | marine metagenome | isolation source: seawater | place: Indian Ocean: North | collected 2010
AACCAATCGTTAGAATTAAAGTCACACTGTTCGGTAATGCCAAGGTTGGCTCCAGAAAATTGTCGCTTCTTTCGTGCTGGGCCAAGAGTTGTCTCGTTGTCCCAATCGTATTTGTAGCCCTCGAAAGATACAGCCCATGTACCAAGTCTCATGTAGAGTAATTCGGATTCGTCTATGCGGAAGGCGGGTATGCCTGTCTCGACTACTTTCAACGGGTCTGGCTCTTGCGTAATCATGTTTTTAAGATAACACCTTTTTTAAGAAAAGTCAAGTGCTAAAATGAAGCAATCGCATAATCTTTGTTTTTGAGTTCTATATCATAGTCAACAGGCATATCAAAACTTTTGGCGGGTGTAGCAGTAGGCATATCTGCATGACTACGGGGATTGGGCTTGTCAGGATGCGACTCTGAGTAATGAAATAGCGGCTTGTAGTAACCTCCTCGCATCCATGTCTTGTAGCACAAACGATGAGCCTGTTCTTGAGTAAGGCCGTCAGGCAAACACTTGTGGTGCAAATTGTCGTAAGTAATTGGAATGTCAAAATGCTTGACAAGTAATGATGGAGTCCAGATACCTTTGTCCTCATTCTCTACAACAAGGCGAGACTGAACAGACTCGTCGCACTTGGCAAGGTTGGCCATGAAACGCGCAGCAATGTCAGCAGGGTCGCCTTTGGTGTTGTTGATATGAATATTGATGGGACAACGATAGTCACGATGCGCTCCAAGCATATCCATAAGCCAGCCATGATGGTTTAATTCTTTGATAGTTTTAGCGACATTGTGTTTACCCTCGCTTGCAAGAACATTGAACTGATCTGGGTGACAAGAAACACGAATACGCTTGTCTTTAATAATAGAAGCGCAATCTGCAAACGCAGCCATGATGTCAACATAGTCAGGATAATCTTCTATCTTGAGGTCTGCTACGTCATAAGTAAGCAAAGGAAATAGCGCAGAACTAACACGATAGCCCCAACCGCGATCTGCACATTGCTCCAGAATCTTACGAGTAACACGCAAATTATTTAAGGTGCGTTGTGAGACAATGGCAACAGCCTCTTCGCGGGGCAATTTAGAAAAACGCGCCCATGTCATTGTCTGAAACTTGTGACCTTCTTCAGCGAGGGTTTTTGAAATGCAACATAAGCTATAAGCCATGTCGCAATAATAGATTATTTTTGCAGTCTTGTCAACTGTTTTGTTTGGAGGATTTATTAAGCCTCTAAAATATCTTTTATGAAGTCTTCCATGTTAGAATCTTCAGCATCTTCTTTTAATTCTTCTGATACAAATTCTTCTGGATGAAAGTTTAATTCTAATTCTGTTGTTTTATTAAAGATGAAGAATGGAATGCCGCTTTCTTCAAGTTCGTATTCTTGTGAAATCTTTTTTAAGTTATCAAAAAAGCAATCATGACAAAGAGTGCAGCTACAGTATTCGGTTTCTGTAGACCATGTATCCAGATAAATTAGCTTGTAATTCTCAATTAATTTATTGTAAGAGCTATGAGAATAAGAAAGATCGCAGCAATCACATTTTATTTTTTTTCTTGACTTAGCCTCTGGGTATATGACTTCTCCAACTATCATCAAAATAATTTACACAAATTATTGCTCGATTGATCTTTTAAAAAGGGTATACATAAAATATTCTAAATTAGTATGTTTTAATGTACCTATACTTATTGAATTTTTTTTACTTTGAATATATGCTACAGCGTCTTTCTCTCTGGAAAAAATACGCAAAGGTTGAGTTGATTCACCCACAAATACTACCCAAAGCTCGGCTGGGGCGTATGTTTGCCCAAATATGTCTTTATTTGGCAAAATAACACTAGCATTTGTTACTTTATTTCTATTGACCGTGACCGCTTGAGGTGTATCTTCTTGTTTTTGTGGGGTAGTTACTTTGAAAGCTACGAAATAAGTCCCTAAAAACGCAGCTAAAAACGCACCTATATAAATTATATTATTTGTAGAGGGCTTCATAAAACTTTATCTTCGTAGTTCCATGAGTCAGAAGAGTCTGGAAGTTCGGGGGTTTTTACTTTTTCTACGTCTAATATAACGTCTGGGTTTAGCATCTTCAAGGTCTTATCGTCCATATAAGTCACTTCTTTTTGTTCTTTATTTTTTGACGCAAGAGTAACTTTATATAGCATATCTCAATCCTCTATTTTTTCGTATTTTGTTTCCAACACTTCCAAAACATCCTCTGCGCTGCTTAATTCTTCTAATAATTTAGAAATCTCATCAATTATTTGAGGATGCTCTCCAATGCCAGCGGGGTTATTTAAGTATACCTCAATCGTAGCCAATGCTTCGTCCTTCTTTGCCTTGTATTTTTGCTTCAAGGCGTTTAATAATAATGGTTTAATTTTTGTTGTCATTTTTATTATCGAAAAGTAGTTTCTCGTTTAGTCTTAACGTCTCTTTCTTATAATAGTCTAAGATGGTTTCTTTTTCAACTTTTAAAAATTCGTTCTGTTTTCTCAGATCGACCATCATGTGCATATATTTTTTAGAAGTTTTATTTGATCTATTTATTTGTTCTTCTGATGTCTTATTTAATAAATTTATTTGGTATTGACTATATGTGAACATAGATACTATCATCACAAAGGTCAGGCCATAAAATCTATTTTTAATAACTCGGTCTAATTCTTTTCTTTCCATTTTAATGCCTCGCTAATATTTGGGAATTTATCGATTATAATTTCTTTGACTGCTTCTGCTATATCTCTGTGTTCTTTCTGAGTGTTCTCCTCGGCTCTTAGGTTTATATAATGTATCCAACTTCTAATTGTTCCATTCATATAGATAGTTGTTTCTGTATTAAGGGGCAACACGCCTCTGGCTGTTTCTTTTGCTACTCCCATTTTAATTAGATTTTTATAAGCAGACAAAGCCATGTGCATAGACGCTTTTGCTAATGAATAGGCTTCGTGATCCTCTGGCAAAGGTTCGCTGCTACTCTGTCTGTTAGTTTCCGCTGGCGATCTCAATTCAATAGGCTCTAGTTCTGTGGCTTCGCTATATCTTTGACTAAACTCTTGAAAGCTAAAGCTTCTATGTCTTAATATTTGCGCGGCTATCGCTCGGCTAGTTTTTATTTCGACGCACATACTCGCAAGCTCAAAAGGACTCCAGTGTTTATGTTTGATTAAAAAATTTAACAGGCGTGGAGCCGTCTCTGTATTCATCTGATTCTTTGGATTAGAAACGCGAGCGCAATAAGTAATTATATCTTCGGCAGTTTCAACTCCGTCCACTTCAGGCTTTGTTACTGATATTAATTTAACATTCATAAATTTACGCCCCTTGGGTCAAGGCGGGGCAACCTTGCTGAGTTTCTAAATCCGCACCTTTTGGCGTGGCACTCAGTAACCAGCATGAGGCAGGTACGAACCTCCTGAGTCTCAATTAACGTGTCTTTTAGCTTGGCACTCAGCGACCAGCGTAAGGCAGACACGAACCTTTAAATTATTTATTTGGAGAAAAACCTAATTTTTTAAGTTCTGATAAATATCCTATTTCAATGCTTTTATTGTAAGTATTATTCATATTTACTTTATTTTTTTGTAAAGCCATAGCTCTTGCTTCGTGATTTTTGGCTGCGTGTATATCAGCATCTTGTTCATATCCACACAAACAAGAGTAAATATTTTCGTATTGTTTTTCAATTAATTTTCTTGACTCGCCTTTTAAATCAGAAAATCTTTCTGGCATTCGACCTCTCGCATTTGAATCGAATCCACCGCATTCTAAACAATGTTGAGTAGTGTACGCCGCAGGAACTTCGTACCAAGTCATGCCTCGCTCATTAGCGCATTCTTTAAAGGCTTTTCTCATAGAATCGTGAGAATAAGTTCCTAGCTTCCCTCCTGTGGAATTGGTATCAATAGCTAATCCAATGATTTTATTTGGGTTTTCTTCTTCGGCTTTGTCTAACAAAAAGTTAACCAACTGTTTAGAAATGCGTAATTGTTTTCTTTGCCAGTTTTTAATTTGCTTTCTTAAAAGTGTTCGCTCTTTTCTTTGAGATGTTTTTTCTCTCTTACTTGTTTCTTCTATTGAAGCTTTTATTCTATCTTCTCTTTTTCTTATTTCTTGCTCGCATTCAGTTAGCTCTGGATTTTTTGAATACATTTGTTTGCCGTCAATAGGCCAACTTAAAGCTAAAAAGTTTTCAGGTTTTTTATTTAAATCAAGACCAAGAAATTTATCTGCCGAGGGTACGGTAGACACTTCTTCGCATAGGATCATTAATTCTCTTTTATTTGACTGTCGATAAATATAAGTGCCATTCAGATTTTCGTAGAAGCCTGTTTCTTCGTTGTATTTATCTGCCCATTTAGATTTAAAATTTTCTAAATTACCCAGAAAAGTTTCCGAAAGATTTAAATTAAAGCAATAATAATTATGATTTTCTTTTTTACCTTTTCCGTAAACATCTCTAATTTTTACCTCTCCGGTTTCTAAATTTAAATTAATTTCACATTTTTTAAGATCAATAGAGGCACGAAAAGGGTCTATCTTTTTTGTTGGTGCGACTTTATTTCTCTGAAAACATCCTTCATATCTGGCGGCTACCTGCCAAATATAGCCCCCTATGTAACCTCTCTGCGGATTTTTATCTTCAGGAAAAAAGTTTTCTATTTGCTCTGCAACCTCTGGCAAATCCATAAACCATTTTTCTGTCATTGCCTTAACTGGTACATCATATTTTAGTTTTTTCTTAACGAAAATATACTCGCCCCCCTCTTCTTCTGGGGTCGGTACAGTATATTTAAACCCTTTTACATCTAAAATTTTTTTCGTTTTAAGTTTGTTGTGTAGGATAGAAGATATTTTATTGCCGAATTTTCTGACCATCCGTACATATTCATCAAGCTGTTCAGTCTGTTCAACTCTGAACTTTATCGACTTCATTTGTTTATAGTGTAACATAAATTTACGCCCCTTGGGTCAAGGCAGGGCGACCTTGCTGAGTTTCGCGTAACACACCTTTCAGCTTGGCACTCAGTAACCAGCTTCAGGACAGATGCGAGCCTGAAATTTATTTTTATATTTTTTATAAAATTGACAAATATAAGATTCGCTTTTATTTGCTAGTTCTGCTATTTCTCTAAATTTTTTACCTTGCTCTCTGTTCGTTTTAATAAAATCATGAAAAAGTTTTTGTCTATTTTCTCTTTCTAATCTTTTCAATCTGTCTTTTCTTTGGTTTATTAGTTTTTGAGTTTCTCTGTATTTTATTCCAATATTTTTAAGCTTACCTCTTATTTGCTCTGGAGTTTTATTTGGTAGGTAAACCTCAGAAATAAAATTAGATTTATATTTACCGCCGACTTCAACAAGAGTATCTAACTCTTGGTCAGTCCATTTCGATTTAGTGAGTTTGATTCTATGCGCTTTATCTTTGATCTGTGATACCGTTTTATTTGGTAAAAATTTATTAGCTAATTCATTTACAGTATTGAATGGATAATTCTCTTTTAAAATCTTAATGTCCTCATCGCTCCATTTCTTTACTGGGGCTTGAGTTTTTTTTAAATTAAGACTTCTTCGTTTGTCTGCTATAACGCTAGGAGTTCTTGTTACTAAAAACTCTTCGCTCATTTGCTTGTCGGTTTTAAGTAGATAGCTAGACTTTAGGTATTGCACCTCTTTATCAGTCCAATGGTTGTATTGTCTTGTGCTAAACACTATACATGACTATAGTATAATTTTGCACAAGGGTCAAGAAGTTTATTTCGTAAAATAAAGAGGATTGATTATTTCTATGCCTTGTAGGTTTCCAACCTCATTTCTGTCCAAAGTTATCATCGCCATGCTCTTGTGATCCATGTAAACGCAATCTGCTCCAACTTGTTTGTGTTTTTTAGGAAGAAAAGAAAACAACAAACTGTTATCATCTTTATTTGGATATATTTGTTTATTTTTAACTTTTGAATCAAATAAACTTTTATATGATTTTATTTGAAATGATCTTATTGCTCCGGTTTTGGGATTCATATCAAAATAAAAAAAGCCATGTATAGCTTCTACAATATTAACCTTTTGCCCCATGTCTAGTTCATCGACACTTACCCAAAGATCGTCTAATTCATGGTCGTACTTGTGCCTTTTGCTTGCCATTTTATTTTACCAACCAACTACTACTTTGTATTTTATCGCCAAGACCGTAAACGGTTTTAATTCCGATTTCTTCGCAGAGTTTGTGTTCCGGTGTGTTTTTGCCACTTGTTCTGTCTCCACCGTTACAAAAAAATAATTGAATATCTGTTGCGGCGGTAGTTTTTTTAAGTCTTTTTAACGTTTTGCAAACCGTTTGATCTTTATCGACGCATGGCACTACCAAATCTACCACTGTTAGACTCTTTAATATTTTCCTTCTTTCTTCAAATGGCATAAAGGGTTTACCCTTTTTATTTGTCAAAAAATCATCAGTATTTAAAATAACCCAAAGCTCATCCGATAGCTGCCTAGCTCTTTCAAAAAGTTCTATGTGACCAACGTGTATTGGGTCAAAACCCCCGCTAACAATGCTCACCTTCATTACAAAGCGTCCTTCCAATTAAAGTAACCGTAAACATTCATTATCGCAATAATAATAGACATCAATGCCGTTGACCAAGCTTGTTTATACATAGAATATCCAGCAATGCAAAGATTACCAATAACCCAAACGACCCAAGAAGATAAATACTGGTTAGCATTAAGGTAATAACCCCAGACCACAAACCCCGCGCCAACCCAACCAATAATTTCATAATAATCTTTGGCTTTCAAGGCTTTCTGGAAAACATTTTTTTTCAACTTCATAACAAGACAACAAAAGTTCTTGGTCTATCCCTAGTTCTTTTCTTACAAAAGATATTCTGTTGTTTACATACTGATTAAAATCAACATTAGATAAATCACTTGGACACTGACTACCAGCCATTACCCCCATGTTAAACACAAATCTTTCTTCCTCACCAAAACTATAGCCTTGCGGGAAAAGATATTTAGCGCAAAACATATATAAATTTCTACGCCAACGCCACATTTTTTGGGTGCTACCCATAGTAAAACCAATCACGAAAGCCTCGTCTTTTACTTGGAGTCCTCTACCAAGAAGCAAATGAATGCAATCGTGGTTATAAAGACTAACATTACCAGCAAATAAACCGATGTCATACTTGGGGTTTTCTACTAATTTTATTATCAAAGGAACATCTTCAGCTTGCAGCTTAAATTCCTTCATTGAGTCTATCCCCATGTTAATACTCAAGGCACTACTTTTATTTAAAGGAATGTGCCATTTCCTTATTTCTAATTCTAAATACTCTCTATGTTCTCTAGGCGTCACGATAAGGCGTGTCTAGCTGACATCACTTTTAGCTCCAACGCTTCTCCATAATACTGCCACCATAAAGACTCTGCTCTGGCGTGAGGGTGCGGAGGATAATTAAACTTATCGGGATAAGGCTTCCAAGGCTGCCAATCCATTTGGGTGTAGTGCATCAAACAGGTAGTTTCTGGGTCGTATGGATCAGTTTCTATTTTATTGCCTTGGTTACTGGCTATGCCACCATCATTGCAACACCATCTTTTAGGTAGCGGATGCCAAAGATGTTTTATTTTTTTGACATAATCGCCAATATTATCTTGGCTATTCTTCATTTCCTCTATGCTCGGCCAGCCTTCTAAATCTTTAAATTTAGCGCAATCCATAACCATAACATCTGTTCTGTTGGCATCTAAAGCTAACCAAGCTTTATCGTCTGGAATCTCTAATTCAAAAAGCTCTTTGGGGTCTTTTAAAATCAACTGGTCTACATCCATGTAGACTGCTCTACCTTCAAAATTATTTGCTTCTGGAACGGCAAATCTAAAGTTGGAAAAAGTAGTGTACCATTTCTCATCTGACCAATTATGCCACTTGGGGTCTGGTCTAACCTTATCCATAAAATGAATATCGAATCTTTGTGTGGAGTGCTTCTGTATGCTAAAAGCAAGAGCAAGCTCCGCTCTACCCATCGCTAATCCATCTGTGGCTATGAAGAATTTTAATATTTCTTGACTCATGATATTTTATTTCTTATGTGAATTCCTTTGTCGTGTTCTATAAATTGACCCCATTTTGTAAATGGTATTATTTGATTGACTGTAGTGTGTTCGTTGCTGTTTGTAAAAGTCGAGGCTGAAATGTTTTCGGCTAAATCCTCCACTATGTCGGGATTTCGGTCTTTAATTTTTGTTATAGAAAAACTGTCATCCCATCTATCATATTCTCTAAATTCTCCAGATATATAATACTGCATTAATTGATCGTAAAATTCTAAAATTAAAGTATCACATTCGTTTAAAATTAAAAGACCTGTTTCGGCTACTTCTCTATCCCCTTGAAAGACGCCGACTGCTCTGGATAATTCAATATCTTCTTCATTTAACTCTCCTATTAATCTAATATCAGCGTCACAAAATAAACTGTAACCGAGAAAAGGATTTCTTTTTATACAATCATATTGAACGGCTATTTTTTTAAACCAGTTAAACCAGCGGCTATTAAACTGCCAGCCTTTATTCGATTGAGGTATAGAGTCTGCGTTTCCGCCTTCAGATTTTAATATAACGTCTTTATTTGCATCTAAAACTTTCGTAAATTCAGGTATCGATCTGACATCATCTTCATTGTATTCTTTTATTTCTGCAAATGGAACAAATCTACGAATAGATTCAATCAATTTAAATGCAGAAAAATTATATATATTTTCGTTGTAGGTAGTTATGAATCTCATTTACGCCACCAATTAATAACGGGGTCTGTGTTTTCAGGGTTATTTTTAACGTCTAGCCCCTCTATTGGGTATTCGCCAGAATAAGTCTCAGGTTTAAAGTCTAATCTATCTTTTCTAATGTAAGATACTTCAATAACTTCGGGGTATCCGTCTTTTAATTTGTATTTCCAGTTATTAACGTGAATATGATAAGCATAATATTTATCAGAAAGCTTTTTAAGTGTTTTAAATTTAGATTCAGAAAAATCATGCAAGCCATGAAACTCGACATTCATGTGAGAGAATACATCAAACACCTTGTCCTCGCAATTACTGAACATTTCATATTCGCTATTTTCTATATCTATTTGAGCGGTTATGTTGTTTTCATTTTCGTGTCCATTGTCTACAATATGCGTATATAAATTTGAAGAGTCTACGTTCTCTTTCGTAAAGAAGAAGTTTTGATGATTCAATGCTGGGCCACTAATCGTGCCATCGTACATATATATCTTTTTACCCAAATCTGCCATTTCATAATCAAATACTATTTGTCTAGCTAGTGGGCCAATACCGTAAGAATATATGTATTTTGAGTCTAGTAATTCAGACTCGGAAAAGATATAGCCACCATCACTATCCATGTTGCCGTATCTTTTAAGTTCGTGTTTGATGTCTACGGGCGTTAAACAATCAAACATATCTTTTATTGAACTCATTTAAAAATCTCTTTAAACACGTTTACAAAAACAAACTTTAGGTTCTTCCATTCTTTCAACCTCCTTAAACAGTAAGGCATCCAATCTGTACCAAAGGGTACATATATTCTAACCTTATATCCATCATCTTTCAAGTTTTTTTGTATGTCTCTGCGTATTCCGTATAGAAATTCGTATTCAAAGTATTTCGGGTCTGGTATAAGTTCTTGTATATCTTCTAGTAAATTTTGATCGTGAGTGGCTATCGCGGGCTTATTAGCTTTTTCTGAATATAAATGCGCTGCATGGGCAAAAAACGCACTAAATATTTGAGCGTTTTCTTGGTAAGATATATCCCCGTCTTCTTTGTAAGCTCCCTTGACTAGCCTAACCGAAACGCCTCTTTCGATCAATAGCTTTAAATCTTTCTCAGTTCTAAATAGATTCGCTTGTATTGCTAGTCCAACATTGCGATGTTTACGACACAGGGAGACTGCTAGGTTTATCGTTGATTCGGTGACGGACGAATCCTCCATATCTAAACGAATAGTGTGTCCGATTTTAGCTGCTTTTCGGGCTAAATTATTTAAAAATACATAACATAAATATGTATTAATATTCAAACCAAGTTGAGATGGTTTTATAGATATATCTAAGCAACGGCCTTCAAACTCTCTAAAAATCTGAAGGTATTGTTTATAGGCTTTTCTACACTCGATATAAGTTGCGCTATTTTCTCCTATGTAGTCTATTGAAACCTCGTAACCTTGATCCAAAAGATTCTGTATCTTTGGTTTAGCGGAATCAAGATTATGACCCGCTATGAATCTCTTAGCAAAAGGATAAAGTATTTTCATTTTTTAAAGCTCTAATAATTTTTTTAAATTGCACCAACTCTCCTCGACAGGCGCGTCAGTAGTGAGGACGTATTCAGGGTCGCCTATTTCAAAATCTTCTACATAATATTCTTTTCTTAAATCTCTGCTGGATTGTAAGAATACCCCAACAACTTCATCTTGATTGTTATCCTTTAATTCTTTTCTTAGATACTTATAAGGATTAACTAAACACATAACTACATTCTTGCCTTTTTTATTTAAATAAGTTGCAACAGCATTGGCATTTCTTATGTTTCGTTCTCTACCATCTTTGCCGTAATTATTGTTTGAAAACATTTCTCTGAACTCATC
>MDSZ01072980.1_pt1 | contig 10658 bp, 12 predicted proteins | sample 811201 | NCBI WGS metagenome assembly MDSZ01 (sample SAMN05326647, study PRJNA326480) | marine metagenome | isolation source: seawater | place: Indian Ocean: North | collected 2010
GTCAAATTTTTCACAAGGCGGTCGCCGATGTCCAAAAATAGTTTACCAATGCCACCTTGTCCACCTCCTCTAAGGAAGTCTGCGACACCCTGAATCAAACTAACTGCAACTGTGAGTGGGAAGAAGAACTTACCGACAATACTGGCAAGGCGACCAACAACGCTGAATACCGCACCGGCAACTTTTCCTATTCCAGAAATGACAGGTAAAACACCTTTAATAAAACGTCCGAATTGTGTAAGTCGAAGAAGCACTTTGTCAAAGGCTGAAACTTTAATTAAAGGGTTTTTCAAAAACTGCCCGATGGTTTGTCCAGCACCATCAATATTTGCTAATGTCACTGCAAATCTCTGAAAGAAGGGTAAGGATCTACCAACTGATACACCAAGACTACCAACTATACCGAGTAAAGCACCTATCGGGGCTAGTAGTCTTGGAATGGCAATAAGGGACGCAAGCCCAGAACTAGTTTGTTGCACAAGTTTTTCAAGACCAAATTTGATTGCAAGATAAGCCAAACCAAGAGTCACTCCAATGGTAAGGATTGACTTGAATACAACATCAAAAAACTTTGATGTCGCACTGTTAATGCCTTTCAAAACTTTATCAACAGATGTAATCGTTGACACAATATTTCCAAAGACTTTTGCGGTTCTGTTTTCTTTGATGACCAAATCTTCTCGGCTGACCTTAGCACCGGAAGATATCTTTTCAATTGACTTTGAGATGTCATCCTTTACGAAATCAAAAAGTCCTCTAGTATTCTCCGCGATCTGCTCAGAGGAGTTAAGCGTTCCTTCCTCCACAGACTGGGCTGATGCCAGTTGCGCAGTGATAGCCTTCGCATCAAAAAACTGTGATGAGGTTGGCGATGGATCGGATGGACTTCCTGCTGGTTCAGGCATGATTACTCTTCATACTTTCCTCTTGCTCCTTTTTCATTTCCTCAAGGTACATGTTAAAGTATGTAGTTCTTTCCCATGGCATCATGTCATTAAGTGCGTCAATTGACATATTGCAATGTCTAGTAAGAACCAAGTTTGTTCGCATGTGCCATTCAAGTGAGTCGTGACACATGCTCAGATAAAAAAGTTTTCTAGCCCCTCGACTTTGAAGTTGTCTTTATGTTGACAGTGAGTGCATGTGTATTCGACGTTTGCCTTGACCTTTGGAAATTTTTGAACACACTGCATGATGGACTCAATGTGTTTCATTGAAAGTGAATCGATAAATGCACTTTGGTCACTGGTAGACAATTCACTAAAAGGTGAAACATCTGTCTCTGTAAAAACCTTATCGATGAAGGCAGCGATGATTTTAAGTTGATCTTTGTCCGCAAGATTCGAAACCGCAGCCGCGTTTCTCAGATCAAGTGGTTTGACAATAACTCCAATTTTGTCTGTTAACATGATTGTCTTATCAGGGACCGTAGACTTCTCCATCTCCTCGGTCACAGCATTCAGATCAATGACACAGGGAGTTTTCTTACCACACGAATCACATTTTGTTTCAAGATCAATAGTCTCTCCAATGGATCTAACTCGCATATTCAGAAACAAATACTCAAAGTCTGCATACGCAATGTCAGACATTCTAGTTTCATCTAGAATACATCGCTGCATGATCTTCTTTAGGTTTTCGATGACCATGCCATTGTCTTTCGACTCTTTGAGCATGAGAAAGAGTTTTTCCTCTTTTACAAGGAATGGTCGATACTTTACATTTTCACCGCTGATAGGAAGCCTGAGTGAAAACTCTGGCGTGGGGATTACAAATTTTTCCATTTTTATACTCCATTAGAAAACAAGACCGCTAAGGGCAATATTCGATTCAACACCGCTGAGTCTTCGAAGTCTGCGGCAAGATAGGATTACATTGAATTTGACGAGTTCGTTCGATGACGTATCAAAGTCCGTGCCGTCCACTTGTTTGATAATTACGTCTTCGATTGAATACCCCGAAGTGGGTACTCCATTGTCGTTGAGTGCAACCACTGAGAAGTCGCATGATGTTTGTGAGCGGTAAGGCAAAGCACCATTTGAGCCAATACCGGATGACACTCGCAGCCAATCAACAAAGCAGTTTCTCAGCCTGTCGAACTGATCGTTCAAAATTGTCATGGTTACATCTTTTACCAGCGAGTATTGGTAAGGGTGTTCATAATCAAAACCGCCGGGTCCAGAGATTTCAGAGGTGAACATGTTTTGGTCTGGAATTTTGACATTTTCAACTCTGATGCTAAACAGGTCATTGAATCCTCTTGAGGTAAACCCGTTTGCTTGGGCTGCTGTTCGCATACCTGTGCTGAAACGAGTGAGCGTGGCAACGTACTTACCGAGACGCTGAAAACGATTGCGACTGAGAGATGAAGCCAAGTTATTGATTGAGTTAAATTCTAGTGGCATACTATTATTTATTCACTTCTTGTATGACTTCCGTGACAAAATCTTTATAAACTTTTTGGCTTGTGGTTCGTGACCAAGCACTCTCAAGTGTTGAGGCGGACTGTCCGACATAGATCTGCTCCCATAGCACTGGTGAAAGTTGAATCACAGTGGGAGACATTCGATTTTTGATGTATTTTTTGATCGTGGGCTTGATGATTGCACCCTGTAGATTGTTTCTTACAAGGTTGTATCTAAATGTTGATTTTGTGTGGACAGTGGGGTTAGGTGTATTTAAGCGAGAGAGCAATCCGCTGATAACCGTCTGTCTCGCGGCTCTGGGTAAGTAGAACAAATTCATTCCGGTGATGTGGTCAGAGTTCGCACTCAGCAACAAGAAGACAGGAAAAACATGATAGTAGGGAAGAGTGTTGTCTGCGTATCCTTTGGGGGGACCATATACAGAAACAAAAACTCTACCAGCATCGCCATCTCTTAGCGAGCGAACATCACGCTGCATGATCGATGATTGATAGGCTTTATTCTCCGAAACGGTATTAGAGAAGGCGGGTATGATATCACGAAGAAAATCAACCTCTTCATCTTTCTTGGGATTATCGCTTGCCATAGATTTCTTTCTCCGTCAGTATCCTGAACTCCCATCCTTTATTTTCACAAACGATCTTTGCTGCATCCCACTTTGCCTGATTGACCAAGTATGTTTTGGTGGCATTCTCAAACGTCTTGCTTCTTCGTTTTGGCTTTGTTGGAACCTGCGTTTGCTTATATGGCTTTACCTCAATCAACACAGTTTCGATTTGACCTTTACGATTCTTCATCTCGATTAGAAAGTCGGGATAGTATTTGTGACGCTTTCTATCTACGGGAGATACATATGGAATGGCTAGTTCTTCGGATGCCCAACGAATGATGTTTGGATTGTCATCAAACATCAACATACACTTTCGTTCCCACAAGGATCGGTATTGAATCTTGGTTGGGTCGCCCATATATTTTGAAGGATTCTTAGGTTGGAACTTACCACGATACGCCATACATATATTTAGGAGCAGCACATGGCACAAGATGGCACTCAAGAATTTGCGTTTGATTTTGATACGGGAAGTTTTTTCTTTGATAGTGCGCAGGAGTTAAATAATTTTCAAAACGTGATTAATCAACTTAATTCTCGATTTGGTGCAGAGAATACACAGTCAGGTCTTAACACTCTTTTTTCTGAAGGTACGGCGACTGATGCGGCAGGGTTCTACCAGTATTTGATAGATGAAGAATTTGGTGATTTCGGTCCCCCGCAAGGGGAGTTCAATGAACAAGAATTTATACTTTTTAACTTTATACCGATTGACGATCCACCCGAAACACCTCTTGATCCACCCGGTGGATCTTCGAGGGACGAGTTAACTCGTAATGAGCCTATAGAAATTGATCCATTCGACGAATCAGATCCCTCTTTTGATGAAAATTATAGCGATGCAGAGTTGAGAAGACAAGAACGCATCCGCCTCGGCATCCCCCCTGACGAAGCCGAAGGGCTTGAATCTACTACATCCGCAGAGTCCAGTGACGCTTTGTTTGAAGAGATGCAGGCTCTTCTCGAATCAGAGGCGACAGATGAATCTGGCAGTGGTGGTGGTGATGGTGACGGTAGTGGCGGTGGCAATCCAATTGATGAAGTAGGCAAAAATGCCACAAATTTTGAAGAACTCTTAGAGGAACTAGAAGTCGGATTTGGTGAGTCCCGGTTCAGTGATCGTGGTGTTTTGGGTGAAGAAAACATTGAACGTGACATGAGATATCCGATTGATATTTTCGAAAACTCGGGTAAACTCCCCAACTTGATTTCGTTTGAGTTTTTTCACAAGCAGAGTCCAAAACTCAATGCTGCGAATGTGGTTGGCAATGTTAAGTCGGCGATTCAGGGTATCGGAAACGCCGCCGTTGAAATCGGTCAAGATCTTGGACTTTTATCGGAGGGAAGTTTACCATTTTCAGCCGGAGCGGATGGTGGTGGTGGTGATTCTTTTACAGGCAATATGTCAAAAGAGCAAATCAGAATTATTAAACAAAATCAGTATGCACAAGGTCCGTATACCACAAGACAGGGATTGGTTACAGAAATGTTTGGGGGTAAATATGGTGATGCTTTCGATCCAGTAGGCGGTTTAAGTTATTCAGATCTGACTGCGGACGAACAGGCAGCGGTTGATGCTGCGGTCGCACAAGGGCAACTAAGACAGGTCACTGATGTTCGAATCAATAAAGCAACTGAAAGATCCAAGGACAGAATTTTCATGTATGTGCCGAACTCTTTATCCTTCTCGGATACGATTGACTACGATGACGGCAGCCAATCTGCGTTGAGAACCTTTTATGAAGTTTCAGCGGGAAATACACAAACTTTGAAGAGCGCACTAAAACTTGGTGTTGCGGATGCAGTTTCATCCAAAATTGGAGATGCGACTCAAAGTCTTTTGGGTGAGGCAGGGAGATTTGATCCTTACGGATCGTTGAAGGCACAGTTAGGTCTTGCGACAAACCCATTCAACGAACTCGCCTTCAAAGGCATGGCACGAAAATCCTTTCAGTTTAACTTCACCTTTGCACCAACTAGTCCTAAAGAAGCAAAGATGATGCGAAACATCATTCAATCATTTAGATTTCACTCGTTGCCCGAACTCTCAGAAAGCACCCTTCAATATTTTGCACCCCATGAGGTCGAGGTAAAGTTTTATCGTACGACTCTAACGGATAACGTCGATGCAACAGATAAGTTTGGTCGCAGTGTTGTATCCTCAGAAGCCTCAGATATATTGGGAGAGGCTGAAGTCAGAGAGGGTGGCTTCTTAGGCATTGGTGGAAAGAAAACAAAAGTTCAACAGAGGCTTCAAGAGAACACAGAAATTCCAAGAATTGGTCGCTGCTTTGTAAACTCTGTGTCGTTGAATTATTCACCACAAGCAAAGTCATCCTTCTTTGTAAATGGCACACCGACCGAGGTACAAATGAGTATTTCGCTATCACAAGCAATCACAATGAATAGGCAGTTCGTCCTGAAAGGTTTCTAATGTTATTCAAAAGTTACCCAAAAATTAGCCGAGTGATTGAGGACAACATTGTTGAAGTTCAAGATATTCTTCGCAAGGTGGTTTTCACAGACGAGTCCATTGAAAAAGACAAACAGTTTAGCACTTACAAAAAGAGAGATGGTGACACACTAGAATCTATCGCAAGAAAATTCTATGGTCGAGATGAATTGTCTTGGGTCATTATGTTGTTCAATAAAGTTATTGATCCATTTTACGGGGTGAGTTTGTCAACCTCATCACACGACAAATACATGCAGAAGAAGTACCAAGGGCAAACTCTGTTTTTGTCCGCTGTGGGTTCATCATTTCCGCTATCGTTGAACAGTGCTGGCATCACGACTGGAACACTTGCACTTACAAAAACAATAAACTCTGATGGATCATTAAGTTACTTAAATGAACCAAGAGGCACTATCAAATCATTCAATAACAATTTTGGCTCTGTTCAGTTATACGAACAAACTGGAAAGTTCAAAGTAAACGACACCCTTTCAATTTTGGAAGGTCGAGTTGAGGTTCTGTCTGCAACAGTTCAAAAAGCAGTTGATAGCATAGATGCACCAAGTTACTTTGCTGAAAGCCTTGAGGGTGCTAGTTCAGATCCACTCAACCCGCTGGCATCAGTCCCAAATGCTCACGGTGTCCAAACATCAATTGGAACTACAAGTGCTGACTTTGCGACCGCAGTAACATATGGCACTCCAACTCTTCTATTCGATTACGTTTACAATAATGTAGGAACGTACGTTGTGACTAACAGGACGAAAGAGTTTAAAGACAACTACGATAAATCCGTTCTAAACCTAATCGACCCAAAATTCGTACCAGCGTTGGAACTTGAAATGAGGAAGTTGTTCCGAAATGCGTAATAACTATGAACGCCAAGGTGACTTTGAATTCGAGGCACTGTACGCTGTAAGAGGTGACTCTTCTTTTAACCTTTTACAGTTTGCGAACAACTTATCAATTTATGAGGGTGTTGAGCAAAAGTTCATGACTGGTTCTTTGACCTTTACAGACGCGAACAATGTTTTGCGTTTTTATGATTTCAAAAATGACGTATACATCGTTGGTGCATTTAGAACACCACTCCCTGATGTTACTAAAAACAACATCGGAGGATTCTTTTCAAGGGATGACACTAACACAAGATCTGTGTTTGTTCTCAAAGTAACTGATGTGTCACGGACAAAGATGCCAACACAGCAGGGTGATTTTGTTGAACTTACTCTTGTTTCCCCATCCATGTTTTTTGACTCTAACAAAATGATTAGTCGAAGTGTCGGTGGTGTTGGATTTGATCCAGTGTTGCAACTGATGAATGAGTTTTACTTTGATAGGTTAAATCCTAATCGTGTTGGGCTGCCGAACTTTCTGAGTGATTCGGTTTTTCAGACTGGTGGTATTCGCACACTTGACCTTGTAGATACTAGATATGCGTTTTTAAGAATTACAAAAGGATCTGAAACTCAAACACCACTGCGATACTGCTTTCCATTCATGCGACCGTCACAAATGATTGGCTCTGCCATGAATGACTTGATATCAGAGTCAAATGACTTTGGATACTTCATGTGGGAAACTTTGACAGGATTCAAAACCGCAACAATTCAGGGTGTGCAAGAGGGAACTCCAGTCATCGGCTACAGTAAAAAATACACTGAGAATAGGTTTGATGAATCAATTGATGAAAGGCTGGCATCATTGTTTACCATTGAGACTATGGATTTTCCAACAACGGGCAATCGCATGATGCAAACAATGGGTGGTGCATTTGCCTCAAAGATGTATGAGTTTGACATCACGACTAAGCGATTAGATCGAAGAGTTTTCGACTACTCAACACAAAATCCATATGTAGATGCAATCAATAAGTTTCCAATTCAACTTCCAGAAGTCTCACAAAACGAGTTTTCTGGATTTGGAAACATCGTGTCTTTTGATGTGGCGAGTTTTAACTTTAACACACCCAGCGGTGATCCAGATGAAAACCTTTACATTGACGATGAAGGTCATTTGAATATGATCAGTCAAAAAACTCTCATGTACGATACGCAGTTAGAGATCACTGTTCCGGGCAATCACATCATAGAGGCAGGCATGACTGTTAACATTGACGTTCCGCCAAACACCATTTCTGAGGATTCAGTCGATGAAGATATCTCGGGGTCTTACTTAGTCAATGCACTTAGTCATAACTTTGAGTTTCAAGGGAATACACATAAGATGTCACTTGGGCTAACAAGAAACTTTAGGAATACACCAAAGCGTGTGGTGCAATATAACAATATGGAGAGAGCATGAATTTGAATATGGTATGGTTTCAGGGTGTAGTTGAGGATCGAAATGATCCTTTGCAACTTGGTCGCGTTCGTGTTCGATGTGTTGGGTATCACACCGAAAACAAAGAGGATCTACCTACCGAGGACTTGCCATGGGCGCATCCCGTACAGCCTATGACATCGGCGGCAATGAGTGGAATCGGCACTACACCACTCGGACCCGTTGAGGGGACTTGGGTTGTTGGATTTTTTAGAGATGGTGCAGATGCCCAGCATCCAGTCATTTTTGGAACTCTCGGTGGCTTACAAACAGGAACCTCACTCGCACCGACTGATGGATTCCAAGACCCTAACAAAAACTATCCGTTGACAGAGGGACCAAACACAGACACCGACACGAACTCACTTGCTCGCGGTGCTGGTGGTGTTCCTGTCGAAACAAGGCTAAACAATCTTGATGGGATGCTCGCTGCTGATCCAAACATTCCTTACAGTTTTGTTCCTGTCGGTGAACCACCACCAAGATATGCCGCACAATATCCGTTCAACCATGTCAAGTTTACTGAGAGTGGTCACGTTGAAGAATTCGATGATACTCCGGGTGCGGAAAGAATGCACCGTTACCACCGCTCAGGAACCTTTGAAGAAATTGGTCCCGATGGTGAGAGAACTTTGAAGGTTGTAAACAAAAACTATACAGTTGTCATGGGTGAAAATGACCTGCATGTTGTGGGTCCATGTAATGTTCAACTTGACGGTGCAACGAGCGTGATTCTTTCACAGGGTGCAAAAATTACATCACTCAAAGACTTTGAACTTACTGTGATCGGTGACTTCAAAGTAAACGCTCTTGGAAACGCAACAATGAATGGTTTGAAAACCGATATTCGTGGGTTTCCAATCAACCTCAACGGACCACCAGATCCAGATGATATTCCAGTCTAAGGAGAAATATAATGCCACAATATGTTGATGTAAAAGGAGTAAGTGATTCCGGTAAGCGGTTTATTGAGTATACACTTGCTGCTGGGTTTGATTTCTTTGTGTTTGTAGAAGAGCCTCTGTATGCCTCGTATTTGACCTCTGCTCCGAGGGGTGTGTCGGCACGTTATCACTTCGTCGAGATGATCACAGAGGGCGGACACGGCATTAGCAGACCCATGACAACGGGTGAGATAATCAAGGCACATCCAGAGTTGACACCCTCACAGGTGAATGAACTCAGAGACTTGTATAACACAAACAAAAACAGAAGACCATTCAAAGTCCCACTTGAGTCAACCATTTCACCAATTATCCCACAAGTCGTATCTGGTGGTCGCACCTTTTCAAGTGATTTCTTTTTGTATTTTTCAACAACACGACCACTCAAAACATTTATCTCAAGAGACTCCATCGGTGCGAGTGCAGATAATGTTAGAAATGCTTTGACGAATTATGCAAGAACGGACTCGAAGTTTGTCGGAGCGAGAACACCCTTGGTTGCAAACGTTGGCGACATCTGGCTAAATACAGTTGAAGGTAAAGTTTTTATTTTCATGTCAGACGGGACTACTGGAGGAACCAGTGGCACTGGTATGACAAGTGCATGGGTGGAGGTAGGATGACAATCGCAACTGTTGGAGACAGAGTTGCCTGTGGTGGCTCAATCATTACTGGAAACTTTTCTGTTCTAGCAGGAGGTAAACCTGTTGCATTTGTTGGTTCTGTGGTCACCCCGTGTCCTGACAAGCCACCATCTACTATTATCACTGGGAATTTCACAGTCAATATTGCAGGCTCTCCGTGTGCTAGGGTTGGCAGCACAAATACACATGGCTCTCCGGTGATCACAGGAAACTACACGGTGTTTGTCCCATGAGTGCCTTCCCACAAAACTCAAGTCAACTTCCAAGTATCAATCAAGACTTTATTGATTTGTCTGGTTGTAACGTTATCGATCTACTTCCCCTCGATCCCAAGGCAAAGGAAATTATTACAAAAGCACAAGATGGCACGTTGTTTCAAAACCCTGTTGCCGATTTGATCAGCGAAGGTTTTGGTAAGATAAATGAATTCAGGGGAGCGGTGGGTAACGCTGTTGGAGATGCGGCTGAAAGATTCATGTCAGTGGGTGGTGATGCGGAAGGTGATTTGTTGGGTGGTAGTGGTCTTGCAAAAGTGCTAAAAAGACCAAATCCCGCGTTTCCCGGGGTCGGGTTGCCCAACCCCTTTGATATTCCTCAGTTTATCCCCGAGACAGTTTCACAATATGTTGGAAGAATATCAAACGATATACAGTCAGGTGTAGCCTACTTTCAACAACAGGCAGAAATGACATCTGGTATCTCTCTTGTTCCACCGGATCAAAGACCTGCTGGGTCAAGTGATACCGTATACAACTCTGATGGTGGTCTTGAGGGATTCCCCGGCATCTTGGGTCTTCAAAATGTTGCAAACGGATTCAACCAAACCAAGAACTCACTTGAAAATCCTGATGAGGTATTAGATCGTTACTCTGAGTTTTTTGGCTCCGTTGCAGGACCGGGTACAGAAGTGTTTTCAACTTTTACTGATGCTATGGGAGGTGATGTTGGTGGAGCGTTTGCAGCATTCGCAACGAACGATAGTGGGCAGATAACTGCGTTTGATGACACTGCACTTACTGATATGGTAAATGCATATGACAGTGCCAAAGGTGCTATTGGGGCAGTTGAATCATTTGTAAATAACGAAAGGGCTATCGCCACTGCTGCCACTGATTACCTTTCCAAAACTGTATTTGGCTTTTCTGTTCTTGCGATGCTCGCTGATCCATGTTTTGGACAAAAACTTGCAAAGAAGATCTTTGATATCTGATAGATAGTAATATGGCACGATACACTGACATTGATTTGAATTTCACA
>MDSZ01086879.1_pt1 | contig 10658 bp, 5 predicted proteins | sample 811201 | NCBI WGS metagenome assembly MDSZ01 (sample SAMN05326647, study PRJNA326480) | marine metagenome | isolation source: seawater | place: Indian Ocean: North | collected 2010
AAAGATCCAATCAAAGAAAAACTTTTACAGCTGGATTAGACTTAAATTTAAAAATAAAAAATGCTAAAATTTTAGAGAATGGCAAATTTTTAAGTATTTTATGGCCAGACTTAGATAAGCCAGTTAATTATTCTTATGAATTTTTATCAGAAAATATTTTTAATAAGAAAAAAAAGAAATCTAAATATAATATTTGGAAAGCTAAAGATTTAAATTCAAATATATTTTTTGAATTCAATGAAACTAAAACAAAACATGGATTTAAAAATTTTCTAAAAATTTTATACAATTATGGTTTTATTGTTTTAAAAAATTGTGAAAAAAATATGAACTCAGTAGAAGAAATAGCAAATAAAATAGGCTATGTAAGAAACTCCATATTTGGTGGACTTTGGAGCTTTGAGTCAAATGAAAATAAAGCTGATAGTGCATATACTCAAGAAGAGTTAAGACCACATACAGATGCAACATATAGTAATGATGCACCTGGTCTTCAATTGTTATTATGTTGTGAATATTCTGCCGAAGGAGGTGAGTCAATTATGGTTGATGGTCTAAAGATTGCAGAAGAGATAAAAAATTCTGATAATGAAATATTCAATATATTATCAAATACTAATGTGAAAGGAAATTATATTGGTGATGGAGTTTTTTTAGAAGCCCAAAGACCAATATTTAAACTAAATGATAATAAAGAAATTGTTCAAGTGAGCTTCAATAATTATGATAGAGCACCATTTAGATTTGATAATGAGCTAACTAAAAAATTTTATAAAGCTATAAAAAAATTTGATTTAATAGCTAACGATAAAAATTATCAATGGCGACATATATTAAAACCAGGCGAGCTATTAATTTTTAATAATTGGCGTATTCTTCATGGTAGAGCTTCTTTTAGTGGAACTAGAAAGATTTCTGGATGCTATATTAATAAAGAAGATTTTGATAGTTCTTGTAAAACTAACGGAATAATTTAAAAAGCAATCCACGGGATCTATATGAGTAAATCGGTTTCAATGATATGTGCTCTAGTAACCACTTTTATTTGGGGAACGGCTTTTATTGCTCAAGATACTGGCATGGATAATATTGGTCCATTAACATTTAATTCGGCAAGATTTGTAGTAGGTTTTTTAACAATTATCCCATTCGCAATATTTTTCGAGAGGGAAAAAATAAAAATTGAAATTAATTCAAAATCAAAACTGTTCATAAAGTATTTAATTTTTATGGGAATTTCACTTTTTTTGGGTACTTTTTTGCAACAAGCATCCCTTCAATACACAAATATTGCAAATGCAGCTTTTTTTACAGTTTTTTATGTACCTTTAGTTCCAATTTTACTTTTTATTATTTATTCACAAAAAATTCATTGGAGTATTTGGCCAGCAATCATTCTTTGTGTTATGGGCGTATACCTTCTGAGCGATTTTTCTAATTCTGAAATTATGTTAGGAGATGCTTTAGTAATTTTATGTTCTGTTTTTTGGGCTTTACATATTATTTTTGCCGGAAAATTCATGGAGGAATTTAATATTCCAATATTTTATGCAGCCTTACAGGCTTTATTTGTTGCAACTCTTTCAATAATCTTCTCACTAATTTTTGAAGAAATAAATTTTTCTAAGATCATTTTAGAAAGTAGCTCAATAATTTATGCTGGTGCTCTTTCAGGAGGTGTAGCTTTTACTTTACAAATGTTTGCTCAAAAAAATATAGAGGAAGCGCCAGCGGCAATAATTTATTCTCTTGAAGGAGTATTTGCGGCAGTTGCAGGATGGATTATTTTAGACCAATTTCTAGATATAAACAATATAATTGGTTGTTTTTTGATTTTAATCGCAGTCATTTCTTCACAACTTTCTCCAAGTTTAAAAAATTAGTTGTAGGCGATTATAAAAAGAATAAGTGCTAAGAATATTCTATAATAAATAAATATATTTAGATTAAAATTTTTTACATAAATTAAAAAATACTTAATAGTCAGATAAGAAATAAAAAAAGAAAATATAATTGAATATAAAAATATTATATCAAAATTTATATTTGTATTTATAACATCTTTGATGCCCAAAGCACTTGCACCTGCTAAAGCTGGTATGGATAAATAAAAAGAGATCTTTGACGAGTCAACTCTATCAAAATTTAAAAATCTTGATGCTGATATCGTTATACCTGATCTACTTACTCCAGGTATGATTGCCAAAATTTGAAATAAACCAATTATTAAAATATTTTTTATATTTAAATCATTATTTATAGAATTTTTAATTTCTCTTCGATCAGCAAAGTATAGTAAAATACCAAAAATAAGGGTCGTCCAAGCAATTACCTTTAAATTTCTTACTTGTTCTACAATTCCGGTAGTGTAAAAAATGTACCCAGCTAGTAATAAGGGAATTGATGCTAAAATGATTAAAGAGAGCAAAGATTTATTTTTTGATAAGTTTATTAAATCTTTTCTGAAGTAAAATATTATTGCTAAAAGCGAACCTAAATGGAGACTAATATCGAGCTGTAAAGAGCTAATATTAAAATTTGATATCTTTGAAATAATGACTAGATGGGCAGAAGAACTGACGGGTATAAACTCAGAAAAACCCTGAATAATTGCTAAAATTGAAGCTTCTAAGTAATTTTCGATCATTTAATAACTTATTTAGATATCTATAAGATTGCCTAATTAAGGCAATTCAGAATTTGCATATCAAATATGCAAAAATCAAAAAATTAAGTAAAATCAACAATTTTAAAAAATATAAGTCAGTAACTATTACCTTGTTATAGTTTATAAATACATATTTGTAATATATAAAGCTATTCCTATGAGTAATAAAATGCTTAAGTTCATAGATATAGGTCAACAAAATCCACCTAAAAGGGATAAAACAACAAGAAAAGAGGATTTTGAAGAAATTTACCAAGAATTTATTCATGATAAGGCTAGAGAGCAATCAAGTCGTTGTTCGCAATGTGGAGTACCATTTTGTCAGGTTCACTGCCCTTTAAGTAACAATATTCCAGATTGGTTAAAACTTACTGCAGAAGGAAGATACGAAGAAGCATATCATCTATCCCAAAGTACAAATAATATGCCCGAAGTTTGTGGAAGGATTTGTCCACAAGACAGGTTATGTGAGGGTAACTGTGTAATTGAGCAGTCTGGACATGGAACTGTTACTATTGGATCAATAGAAAAGTATTTAACTGATAAAGCTTGGGAAAATGGATGGGTTAAACCTATAGACATAAAAATCGAAAATGATCAAAGTGTAGGAATTATAGGTGCAGGACCAGCTGGTTTAGCTTGTGGAGAAGAATTACGTAAAAAAGGTTATCAAGTAACTATATATGATAGATACGATAGAGCTGGAGGATTGCTAATTTATGGTATTCCAAATTTTAAATTGGAGAAGCATGTAGTTCAGAGAAGAATAAAACTTTTAAAAGATGGTGGAATTAAATTTATACATAACTTTGAAGTTGGTAAGGACTCAACTTTAAAAGAGTTACAATCAAAACATGATGCAATGCTAATTTCTACTGGCGTTTATAAACCAAGAGAGGTTAATTTACCCGGCAATGATCTAAGTAACATTTTTCCTGCAATGGAATTTTTGACCGCTTCAAATAAAAAAGGTTTAGGTGATAAGGTTGAAATGTTTGATAATGGAACTTTAAATGCTGAAGGAAAAGATATTGTTGTTATTGGAGGTGGGGATACGGCTATGGACTGTGTAAGAACTTCAGTAAGACAAAAAGCTAAGTCAGTTAAATGTCTTTATAGGAGAGACAAAGAAAATATGCCTGGCTCTGCAAGAGAAGTTGCAAATGCAGAAGAGGAAGGTGTGGAATTTATTTGGTTAAGCAATCCAAAAGAGTTTAAGGGAACTAACAAAATAAATAGTATAATAGTTGATAAGATGAGGCTGACTGATCCAGATGAAAGTGGAAGAAGAAAACCAGTTCCAGAAGAAAATGCTGAATTTGAAATTAAAGCAGATATAGTAATTAAATCTTTAGGGTTTGATCCTGAAGATTTACCTCTTTTATTTCAAGAACCAAGACTAAAAGTTTCACAATGGGGTACTATAAAAGCTGACTTTGATACAATGGAAACTAGTATACCTGGTGTATTTGCAGCTGGAGATATAGTTAGAGGAGCTTCATTAGTGGTTTGGGCTATTAAGGATGGAAGGGATGCCGCAGTCTCTATTGAAAGTTATCTTAAATCTAAACAAAAAATGAAAGTTGCTTAATGGAAATTCAGAAAAAAAATCGTGATCTTTTAAAAAGTAATCATATTTATGATGAAACTATGGAGCATGATGCATGTGGAGTTGGTTTGGTTGCTTCAACAGAAGGTCTTAAATCAAGAAAAGTAGTTGAATATGGAATTGAAGCTTTAAAAGCTGTATGGCATAGAGGAGCTATAGATGCAGATGGTAAAACTGGTGATGGAGCAGGAATTCACATAGAAATTCCCAAAGATTTTTTTGCAGAAAAAATAGAAATAACAGGTCATAAACATGATAACTCAGACTTGTGCGTAGGAATGATATTTCTACCCAGAAATGATTTTGGTGGACAAGAACAATGTAGAACGATTGTAGAAAGTGAATTAACAAAAAATAATTTTAATATTTATGGATGGAGGCAAGTACCAGTAAACCCTTCTGTTCTTGGTGAAAAAGCTGAGTTAACAAGACCTGAAATTACACAAGTCCTTTTTACCCACAATGATAAAGCTATTAATGGAAAAGATTTAGAGAGAATAATTTATGAAACAAGAAGAAAAATTGAAAAAGAAGCTTCAATAAACCATTTAAATAATTTTTATATTTGTTCATTTAGTTCAAAATCAATAATTTATAAAGGAATGTTTTTAGCAGAAGCATTATCAGATTTTTATACAGACTTAAAAGATGAACGTTTTATATCAAGATACGCAATTTTTCATCAAAGGTTTTCAACTAACACAGCTCCAAGTTGGGACTTGGCCCAACCATTTAGGTCAATAGCACACAATGGAGAAATAAATACTTTAAAAGGAAATATTAATTGGATGAAAATTCATGAAGAAGAAATGTTTAGTCCCATATTTGAAAATATGGAAAATTTAAAACCTGTAATTCCAGCAGGTAATTCGGATTCTGCTTCGTTAGATAATGTCTTTGAACTTTTAAATATTTCTGGTCATTCAGCGCCATTAGCAAAATTAATACTAATCCCAGATGCTTGGTCTAAAAAAAGTAAAGTTCTTTCAAGAGATCATCAACAATTATTCAACTTTTTGAATAGTACTATGGAGCCATGGGATGGTCCTGCGGCTATAGCAGCAACAGATAACGAATGGGTAATTGTGGCAAGCGACAGAAATGGACTTAGACCTTTAAGATATACGGTAACAAGAGACAAACTATTATTTGCTGGTTCTGAAACTGGAATGATTGACTTAAATGAAAAAAAAATTGTTTCAAAAGGAAGATTAGGTCCAGGGGAAATATTAGGTGTTAGAATTGAAAAAGGAAAAGTTTACTCAAATAAAGAAATTAAAAATTATTTAGCCAAGGAATATAAGCACTTTAATAATCAAATTATTGATTTGGATAAGATCTTGACTATTGAAAATGAAAAAAATGAGTTTTACGGAACTGATTTAAAAAAGCTACAACATTGTTTTGGATATAGTTTAGAGGATTTGGAGCTAATTTTGCATCCAATGGCAGAAGACGCAAAAGAGGCAACTGGCTCGATGGGTGATGATACACCACTTGCTGTATTATCAGACAAATATAGGCCGCTTTACCATTTTTTTAGACAAAATTTTAGTCAAGTAACTAATCCTCCTATCGACTCATTAAGAGAAAATAAAGTAATGAGTCTTAAAACTAGATTTGGAAATCTTGGGAATATCCTTGATTTTTCAAATCTAACTGAAGAAAATATTTATGTACTAGATAGTCCAATTTTATCAAATACCCAATTTGAAAAATTCATAAAATACTTTGGTGATAACAATAAAACTATAGAGTGTACATTCAATGATAAACAAACTATTGAAGAGTCAATTGAAAGATTGAGAAAAGATGCTGAAAAAGCAGTTAGAGAAGGTGTTACCCAACTTATTCTATCTGATAAAAAAATATCTGAAACAAAACTTCCTATGCCAATGCTTTTGTGTATTGGTGCAATAAATACTCATTTAATAAAATTAGGCTTAAGGGGATATGTTTCTATTAATGTTCAAACAGGAGATGCCCTTGATACACATTCTTTTGCTACTCTTATAGGTGTCGGTGCTACAACAGTAAATCCATATCTTGCATTTGATAGTTTATATCAAAGACATTCCAAAAAACTTTTTGGTAATTTTTCTTTTGATGAGTGCGTTACTAGATATATTAAATCAGTAAATCTTGGATTGTTAAAAATAATGTCGAAGATGGGAATTTCAGTACTTAGTTCTTACAGAGGCGGGTGTAACTTTGAAACTGTTGGTTTAAGTAGAACAATTGTTAAAGATTATTTTCCAGGGGTAATTTCAAAAATTTCAGGAATTGGTTTAAATGGTATTGAAAAAAAAATTAGAGCAATTCATAAAGATGCTTTTGATGTTCACTCAGATATTTTACCTATAGGTGGAATTTATCGATATAGAAAAAATGGTGAAACACACCAATACCAAGGAAAATTAATTCATCTTTTACAAGCTGCTGTTGGATCAAATTCTTACGAGACTTACAAAAAATATACAAAAGGTATTTATAGTTTAAAACCAATTAGTTTAAGAGATTTGATTGATTTTAAAAACCAAAAAAAAATTGATATTGATGAAGTTGAACCAATAACAAATATCATGAAAAGGTTTGGTAGTGGGAGCATGTCTCATGGCGCACTATCAAAAGAAGCACATGAAACACTTGCAATGGGAATGAACAGAATTAAAGGAGCCTCATGTAGTGGCGAGGGTGGAGAAGATGAAAAAAGATTTAAAATATTAAAAAATGGAGACAGTGCAAATTCAAGAGTAAAACAAATAGCATCAGCAAGATTTGGTGTTACAATAAATTATTTAAATAACTGTAACGAAATTGAAATAAAAATAGCTCAAGGAGCTAAACCTGGAGAAGGTGGACAATTGCCTGGATTTAAAGTTACAGAGGAAATAGCTAAACTTAGACACTCAACTCCAGGAGTAACTTTAATTTCACCTCCTCCACACCATGATATTTACTCAATCGAAGATCTCGCTCAATTAATATACGATTTAAAACAAATTAATCCTCATGCTAGAGTTGGGGTAAAATTAGTTGCTTCATCTGGAATAGGTACAATTGCTGCAGGAGTCGCAAAAGCTAAAGCTGACATTATTTTAATTTCTGGCCATTCAGGAGGAACAGGCGCTACTCCTCAAACTAGTGTTAAATATGTTGGTATTCCATGGGAAATGGGATTAACAGAAGCAAACCAAGTCTTAACTTTAAATAAATTAAGACATCTTGTTACTTTAAGAACAGATGGAGGGATAAAAACTGGTAGAGATGTAGTAATGGCAGCAATGATGGGAGCGGAAGAGTTTGGTGTTGCAACAACAGCTCTAGTTGCAATGGGTTGTATTATGGTAAGACAATGTCACTCTAATACTTGTCCAGTTGGAGTTTGCACTCAAGATGAGGAATTAAGAAAAAAATTTACAGGTACCCCAGAGAAAGTTGTAAACTTATTTTCGTTTATTGCACAAGAAGTAAGAGAAATTTTAGCAAGTTTAGGTTTTAAATCATTGAATGAAGTTATTGGAAGAACAGATTTATTAAAACAAGTAAGTAAAGGATCGCCAAATTTAGATGATTTAGATTTAAATCCATTATTTGTTCAAGCTGATCCAGGAACAAACAAAAGATATTGTGAAAGCCCAATAATTAATAAAGTACCAGATACATTGGATCAAAAAATTTGGCCAGAAATATTAGATTTAATAGATAAAAATTCCGCTTTAGATAAAACTTATAAAATAAAAAATACAGATAGAGCTGTTGGAACTAGAATTTCATATAATTTATATAAAAAATTTGGAAATAATAAGTTAGATGAAAACACGTATGCACTAAAATTTAAGGGATCGGCTGGTCAATCATTTGGTGCTTTTGGTATTAAAGGACTAAAATTAATTTTAAGAGGAGATGCTAATGACTATGTTGCCAAAGGTCTTTCAGGGGCCTCAATTGTAATTAAATTACAAGAAGAAAGTAACTTAGCATCTAACGAAAACACTATTATTGGTAATACTGTTCTTTATGGAGCTACTTCAGGCATTTTATTAGCTGCAGGACAAGCAGGTGAAAGATTTGCAGTCAGAAATTCAGGAGCAACAGCAGTAATAGAAGGATGTGATTCTAATGGGTGTGAGTATATGACAGGTGGATCAATTATAATTCTGGGAGATGTTGGAGATAATTTTGGTGCCGGCATGACAGGTGGAATGGCATTTATTTATGATCCTAAAAATCAATTTTCAAAAAAAGCAAATCCAGAAACAATTATTTGGCAAACTCCTGAAACAGATTTTTGGAAAAATTATTTGAGAGAAACTGTATCAAAACATTATGAAGAAACAGATTCTATGGTTTCTAAAAATATCATTGAAAATTTCGATGTTGAAGTAAATAATTTTTTACAGGTTTGTCCAAAAGAAATGCTAGATAAACTTAAAAACCCAATTACTAAAAAAAGTGTAGTTGGCAAAGCTAGTTAATTTTTTTAATTATTTTTTCAAGTTCTTTACAAATAAAATTTAAATTTTTTTTAGAGGAAAGACTATGGTCTCCATTTTTAATTACTAAAAGTTTTTTTTGAGCTTTAGGAAAGGTTTTTAAAACCATTCTTGAATATTTTACAGGAACAACTTCATCTTTTTGTCCATGAACCATTGTGACAGGCGTTGTATTGTATAACTTTTTATTCAAAACTTTATTTTTTATTTTTCTTCCATCTAAAATAAGTTGTTTTGTAATTAAATACTCATATTCACCATTTTTAATTTTTGAGATACCATTTTTTAATATTTCTTTTTTTATTTTTTTTGGAAATTTTTTCCACATAATTCTAGTTAGAAATTCTGGAGCCGATCCAATTCCGAGAAAACCTTTAATTTGTGAATTAAAATGTTTATGCATCAACATTGAAATCCATCCTCCCATACTTGATCCAACTAATATAAAATTGTTTTTTCTAACTATTTTTTTTATTACTTTTTTTGCATCATTAGACCATTTAGAAATATTACCGTTTGTAAATTCCCCAGATGATCTTCCATGTCCATAATATTCTAAAGCTAGAAAACCTAATTTATTTTGAATAGAAAAATTTAGAAATTTCCAAGGTTTTTCACCTTCAATATCTGAAGCAAAACCTGGTAAAAAAACAATGTAAAGTCTTTTATTATAATTATTTGCTATATACCTAAGTTTTTTATATTTAGAAACTCTTATAAATTTATAATTTTTCATATAAAGTAATAATGTTGATTAGGTATATTATATTATTATCACATGCAGCCTAAATTAAAAGTATTACAGGTAATTCCAAAATTGGGTTATGGAGGAGCCGAAACAGGATGTTATGACATAGCTCATTATTTACCTGAGAATAATGTAAAATCATATTTAATTACAAGTGGTGGAGAACTTTTAAAATTTGTAGATAAGAAAAAAGTAAAAGTAATAAGACTTCCTGTTCAATTTAAAAATCCTATATTAATACTATTCAATTCTTTAATTATTTCTTTAATTATTTTAATTTTTGGAATAAACATTGTTCATGCTAGGAGCAGAGCTCCTGCTTGGTCTTGCTTGATTGCAACCAAAATTACTAGAAGAAAATTCGTCACAACTTTTCACGGAACTTATAATTTTAAAAATAAATTAAAAAAATTTTATAATTCTGTAATGGTAAGATCAGACTTAATTATTGCAGGTTCTAACTTTATTTTTTCACACATAAAAGAAAACTATTCAGGATTCTTAAATGATAATAAAAAATTATTAGTTATCTTTAGAGGAATAAATACAGATTATTTTGATCCATCTACAACTTTAGAGTCAGAGGAAGACAACTTGTTTAAATCTTGGCAGTTGCAAGTAGGAAAAAAAATTATTTTAATGCCAGGGAGACTTACCACTTGGAAAGGCCATGAAATGTTTTTGGATGCACTTAACAATGTAAATATTCAGTTAGGTAACAAACCTTTTATTGCAGTGATATTAGGTAGTGATCAAGGAAGAAATCTTTATAAAAAAAAGTTAATAAGACTATCTGAGCAACACAGATTAAATAAACAAGTTTTATTTATTGACAATTGTAAAAATATGCCACTAGCATATAAAATTTCAGATTTTGTAATTTCTGCATCAATTGAACCAGAAGCTTTTGGTAGAATATCGGTTGAGGCACAATCAATGCAAAAAATTATTCTTGCAAGCAATATAGGTGGTTCTAAAGAAACTATAATTGATAATAAGACTGGTTTTTTATTTGAAGCAGGTAACGCTGAAGATCTCTCTAAAAAGATTATTGAAGTGATGAATCTAGAAGAAAATACATTAAAACAAATGGGAATAGAGGGTAGAAAAAATGTAATTACAAAATTTAATGTTGAA
>MDSZ01132641.1_pt1 | contig 10658 bp, 8 predicted proteins | sample 811201 | NCBI WGS metagenome assembly MDSZ01 (sample SAMN05326647, study PRJNA326480) | marine metagenome | isolation source: seawater | place: Indian Ocean: North | collected 2010
ACGAAAAGTTAAACCCAAAGTATCATTTGCTCGAATTTGATATATTTGCGTACTTGCTCCAGACCTGAAAGATATATTTGGAACAGATGACCCAACTGTTGAATCATTGTCAATAATATGAATAGAACATGTGCTATCACCAGCAAGAGAATTACCTGCGACAACTAATCTAGCATTTGGATTCGTGGAATTTATGCCAACTTTTCCATTTGGCAGAAGAGACAGTACTTCAAGGGTTGGGCTATCATCACTTATAAACCTCAGTCTATCATTAGCAATAATGGTAAATTCGCCTTGACTATTTTTTAATTTTATACCAGCATTACCAGCGCCAGTATTTTCGGCAAAGAAATAAGTATTGTTAGTGTTTGCGCTATTATACAGCTTTACCGTGTCATGGTTAACATCAAGACGGCCATTAGTGCTGACGCTTCCATCATCTAGTATAGTTAAAGCGTCACTTGTACTCCTAGTGCCAAATACTAAATTGGGATAATTATCAGTATCAGTATAGTCCACTTTGATCGAAGCCATGATGGTTTCAGCAGAAGCCCCCTGAGTAAACGCGATGCCGCCGTAATTAGTTCCATCAGCCACGCCTTCGTTGTTGATAGCGAATTGAAATTTTTGCTCTTGAATAGGCCTTGATATTGCAAGCTCAAACTCCGTGGTATCCACGGCCTCTATACCTATAGCTACATTACTATTAGCCGCTCCAGTATCGGGTTTACCGAGCGTCAAATTTTCTACGTTTCTAATTTTAATAGCCATAGTTAAAAGTTAAATGGATACTGATCAGCAAAAGTATTGCCGTCATCATCTGTTAAAGGTATTAAGGAGTCATTCACTAAGAAGTCAAGGATAAATAGGCCTCGGCCCTCTGCTGATATTACACTCCGATTATAATCATAATCATTTGACATGCTAAAGTTAATTGTCGTGGTCTTTGGTGCGTCAACGTCTAGTCCATAACTAACCCCTTCGAATTTGCTGCCTAGTATTCTGAACTTCATGCCCTCTCTTGCTCCACTGTCTATAAATGTTAAAAATACATCGTACTCCTCATCTTTCCTTAGGTTGTCTAGGAAGTTGCCGCGCCTATCCTCTCCTTCTACGGTTACAGGAAACTCTAAATCCTGAGACAACATATTAATAGAGTAAGTAGTTTTAACGGGTAAACTAAGTGATCTATCTGCATAATACTTATGACCCATGCATGAAATATTTTGCCTATTCAAAGGTATGTTAAGCTGAAATGATTGCATCAAATCGGTATGAAATTTAAGAGGCGGATTCTCTGGCTCTCTGGCCAAAACTAATTCGTCAATCCATAGGTTTACGTTTGCAGCCGTAGTAGAGATAAATAAAGTATCTTTATAAGAAGTCAGCGTAAATGTTTTCTTTATCTTCGTCCATCCATCATTAAATTTTACAGTCTCATGCGTGTTGAACTCATTAGTGGAGCCATCAGCATTTTTAGCCGAGATAGTAACGTCTATATCGCTAGTGCTATCCGTTTTGACGTACATAGTAAATACGTAAGCCTTATTAATTTCCATTGATGGGAGAGTTGTTTTTACGCTACCCCTAGCACCGTCTTGAGCGGATGCCTGAGTCTCAATTTTTAACGACTTGGTTCCTATGTAGGAGTTTGATGAGTCTATAGATTGGGTTCCTACGTGGCTTGTCAACAGGGTGTCGTTTTCAAAATCCCACTTCTGCAAAGTATCTTGAGGCGAAGTTCTAGTGGATATTGTAAATTGCGCGTCGGAGGGTTTAAATGTATAATTAGGATTAAAATGCGGGTTCTCTCTGGTGAAGTTACCCGGAACAATAAACTCAGTATCGCCGCCTATATTATTTTTCTTATTGTATGATGTAGCTGTTTTAGTGTCCAGCCAAGGCACGTACTGCCCAGACGCAGAGTTTAAATAGATCACGTTGTCTGACAAAAACGAGACGTCCGCTTTCGGAAAGCTACCCAAGGTTACGTCCATTGAGTAATTTGAAGCGTAACAATTTTGGAAGACAATCAGCCCCATGTTTTGCGTGCCCTCGTGAGACAACTCTCTAAACCTACCCGAGCCGATCAAGTTGGATATTTGGACGGCAGGTCTTTGGGTCTCCCTAATGTCGGAACTGTCTTGATTGACCGCTAAATAAATATTCTGCTGCTTAATTTTTCCATCCATAAAAGGAAAAGAAAACTCTTTATTAGCCGCCGTTGAAGAACCGATAGTTAAAACGTTAAAGCCCATTTTCTGCTCATTGTTTAGGCCCTCCAATGAGTGGGTTACTGTTACATTAATATCGGGTGGATTGGTTACTATGTTTTCGTCGAAGTTAGATTTGCCTAAAACGCCTATGTCTTGGCGTTGGACTTGAAAATCATAGGAAACACTTTGTACTTTATGAATCCTTTTGAGGATTTCTACTTCTTCTCCGTTGGAGCCAGTAACGTAAGGAGAATTAATTTCTCCGCTACGCAGTCCGAAGAACAGGTCTTGAACATTGTATACTACCCTGTTTTTTTGTTGCGAGGCGTCTTGGGTACTCATACATATATAACCCTATTTTTTGCTGGCGTAAAGTATACTAGCTAGATAATCGTCAACTTGATGCTCGACAGCAATTTCCCTTATTTCCTTTATTCTTTCTGGGTTATGGTCAACAGGCTTTTTGACGTATTTGTTAACACTCTTTTCCCAGTTTCCTACTTCCTCGTTCGCAATAATTAAACAGGCCACTTCTTCAGCGATCTTCTTTTGCTGAGCGCTCATTCTTTTAATCTTGTGAACTTTCCTTAGCTCAGACTCAACTGCTTTAAATACCTTGTTAGCAGCGGTCATGTTTTCTGTTACCTTAGATAAACTAAAGCTGGCGTACCTTGACTGTTCACCGTCTCCAATAGGAGACTTATTGCTCTGGTCTTGGGGTGTACCTTCAGGTCGGCCAGCAGGGGGTCCCGCATCCTTTTGTCCACCAGGCAGGTTAGGTGGATTCTTGGCAGCTTCTTTAGCTTTTTCGCGGGACTGTTTTTCCTGAGACTTTAAGCTCAGTTTTTGAATTTCGTGCTGACTATCTATTTGTTTGTCAGCTAAAACACCTTGGGTGTGTGGTCCACCCATAATGGGTTCGTAAAGACCCTCTTCTTTATGTTTCTTAAATTCTTTTTGAGAGTCTACGGAATTAGAAGGTTTAGGTAATCTTCCTGTTTCGATAGCTTCAATACCTTCTTCAGCAGTTAAGACTCCGACTTCAATAAGTCTTCCATAAATTCTCAACAAATTAGTGTTGTCTTTGAGGGACATCTTTTGGAATTGTGGTGTTGGGTAACTTTTAAAGCCTACTTCTTTAGCGATCCTTTTTATTTCAGGGATTAAGAAGTCATTTAAGAATATTTTTCTACCCTGATTCAATCTAGAGATAAACAAATCTACTTTAGCGTTTTGATTTGCGTATTTACTTTCGCCCACCAGAATGTTATTCAAACCCAACTGGATATCTCTATCAACTACTTCGTATTTCTTGGGGTCCAAAAGGTCTGCAATCTTTGGAACCACAAACTCGGCCTGAGTAGTATAATCAGCAATAAGAACTCTGCCTACAGACTCATTCTCAAACAACTGCTGCATGGCCTGTAGCTGTTTGTAATTTACTCCACCATCGTCAGGTTTTGCACCCATAGTAACCAAGAGTATGGCTTGCTGCATGGTGCGTGTGATTGCCATGTCCATTTTCTTTAGCTCGGCCTTCCAGTTGATATCTTCTAGAACTGGGAAGCCCATAGGAACAGCGAATGGCTCATAGTCTTGCTTCTTATAAAAAACCGCGTTGATTTTTTCTTTATCTATCTCCATCAAGACCGTGGAGGCCTTTTTAGTTTTGATAAGCTTTCTAACTTCAGGAGACAACCCAGATAGAAGCTGCTTGTCTTCTTCTGTTCTTGGGTTTCTTAATCTTTCCAGCTCGTAATTAGATAGTATCTTATAATAAGTTCCAGCGTGGAATGATGCGGTGCCACCCATTTGAATATCGGCTGGATTCAAAATTATGTATCTGGCTGGGAGCTTCATGCTCCTTTTCTTTTTCGCTCCATATGTTTGAGTGATTTTAAGAGCATCCGAACCTGATGTGCTTGCGTCAAATCTATACAGGAACACGTTGCCAGAGCGATAATACTCCCTGAAGAATCTATCCGTTAAAGATGATAAATTGATCTTCTTAAAAAACGCCTCGAAAAAGTCTCTGGATTTTTTATTACCGCCAGTAAAGTAAATGTCTCCCACAGAGAACTCAGTCATCAAATCGATCACATTTCGAAAAGACGAAAAATTATAATAAGCTTTTTGACACAAGATAACAACGTCTCTTACATCTACGTTTGATTTGTTGTTTACCCCGCCAGAAGAGTATTTGTATGGGATTAGACCGTCGTCAATGTTTTTGTATTTATCAGTCCTAGAGATCGTGGAAGCTCTATTCCTACGAGTCCTATTACTCGTGGAAGCTGTCGAAGCTTTTATCTCCCCCGCCGTTGTCATCAGGGGGACACACTCCTCTACCTCTTTAGTTTTTTTCCTTGTACCTGCCATAACAATAAAATTCAGTTTAAATTACACGCTTATTAAAGCATTTTGGGCATAAATGTTTCTCCAGAGTCATCATTCACCGCTATCAAATCATAATAACACTTAACAGCCCAATTTCCCAACATTAATGTCGTGTAGTTATCTTTTCTGGCTCTATTTTGCGTTGTGTCGCGTTTTAAGTGCTGGGGAAGGTCAAATGTCTGAACTCCCTTTGCAGTGCTCTTAACCTCAACCAGGGTGCATTGCTTCTTGGTCTGATATATAAGGTTATCCTGTTCTTCGATTAAGTCAAGTATAGTTTCACCGTTTTTGAATCTCATCTTTACTTTTTGATTGACCGCTGTATTGAAAGCGTCGGGGGCAGGGGATATTCTCGAAGCAAACCAAAGCTTCTTATGGTCGATGCACGCCTGAAGATATTCGTTTGCGTTTCTGATGAAATTGGTGGTAAACACCTGCTTAAAACATTTAGCTCCATTTTGTTTGTTGTAAGCTCTTCTAGATTTTCGCAACATCTTTTCGTAGTCAACCCCTTCTTTGTCCGAGTCAAAATCGAAGAATTTAATTTGCTTTTTGTGAAAGGCGGAGTTTTCGTTGCAGGAGTCTATGAATTGAAATCCAGCATTATCAATGATTATCATTTCTAAATCAAATGCGTCAGTAACGTAATCCATGTAAGCTATATGATCTTTTAAGTCTGCGCCAGCCACAGCGTAATTATGCACTAACGTAGAGGAGTATGTATTCTCTTCATCCAATTCCATTACAGCCATAGCAAAAAAGTCAGAAGTTGGACTATTAGAAAAAGATGGGTCAATACCTAATATATATTTTTTTCCTTTGTCGCCTTTTATTTTTAGAGTAGGAAACTCTCCGTCAGGCACAGTACATTGATGCATCTTCTTTGCGCTGAAGTAAGAGTCGCTGCCATCAGTAAACTGAGCGCAATACTCACGCTGAAAACTAGAATGACTTTGCCCACCGCTTTGGGCCTCCTCAATAATAGTTGGGTCGATCATTTCCGTAGGTAAAGATTCGTATCCCATTTGAGAAATAAAGTAAGTAGCGTCACCGTCGTCTTTGCTGTAAATTTTTTCCATCCACTCTTTGTATTGACGGTAAAGATTTTCAAAGGTGTAGCTAGCTGAAGACAGCGCGATCATTTTGGAGGTATTTTCGAAAACAAATCTGTCCTCCTCCTTTAAGTGGCCGTCTTGTATAAGCTTGTCTTCCATCTCCCTTATCTGCAAGCGCTCTTTCATGTTTTGAGGGGCAACCAAGAAGGGCATCAATACTGTTGTGATAATATCTTCAGGCAAAAGCAGGTACTCATCAAGCACCAATACGTTGGCACGGAAACCACGAATCTTTTCTCCATTAAGAGGGATAGCGGTAATAGAGCCTCCGTTAATTAACCATTCAAATTGATCGTTGCGCTTGGCTTTGGCCCCAAAGCATTGAGCTAATAACTCGGCCTCTTTAGATTCCACTAATTTCTCTAGATGGTTAAAAATAAACCGCGCAGTACGAAAGGTCGGGCCAGCAATGAGTATTTTAGTTCCAGGTTCAAACAAGCACTGTAGGAAACAGAAAACAGAAGCGATAAAGGTTTTACCACAACCACGACCCCACACACACATAGAAAAATTTCTATTAAGCATGCCTTTTAAAGTTATCTCTTGAAATGGAGCAAGCTTTAGTCCAGAAATAAGTTCAGTAGTAAACCCTAGGTTGGCTCTTAAAAATCTAGCCAAAGATATTTTAGCCTCTTTATCATGAAGCTCCCCCTTTATCCCTAGGAACTCTTTGTTCAGGTTGGGGAACTCTTTGTCGTATTTTTGGGGACAGTACCACATTATAGCGTTTTAGTGTCGTAGGCTAATTGTAAATCAATTTTTTTATAGGCGCAGTCGCATGCAAATATTTTCTTTATTGTTTCTGAGGCTTCGACCCGGCCCTTGACAAATAAAAATTGTATATGTGGATAAGTTTGAATCAACTTCCTAACATTGTGGAATATATAATCTGGAGTCACTTTAGTTTTTTTGTATACATGAGGAAGGTAATTGAATCCCATGCAATTGCTGAGGCTTTCTTCTACAAGCACGATCAGTTGGGCCTCGGCTTCCGCAGCCCTTTCAATCTCTCGCGTGAATCTGTCATAACCACCACTAAGAGTGCCTATGAAATCTCCTATACCTTTTCTTTCTATATAGCAATTACAAGTCATCTCTTTATTGTTTAAAGCATAGTCTCCAAACTTTAAAGTTTTAACCTCTGTTTCTAGTCCCTTGAATTTAAGGGGCAGTTTTTCTCTGGTGTCTATGTATATTTTATGATTTGGATCATCATCAATTTTTCCATATATAATTTTTGTAGGGTTATGGAATCTATTCTTATAACCTAATGACTGACACAGTTCATAGTAGCTACCAAATAGATCGTTATAGTAATGTACTGGGGGACTTAATATAGTTCTAAGTTCTACCTGAGTAGGTGCATATGTTAAATCTTTCTTTTCTTTACGATTAGCTAAAAGCTCTGTGCAGTATTGTTTGGCATCTTGTTCGGTTGCTTCTTTAAGCCATTTTTTAAGGGTGATTCGTGAATTAAAATCAGAACTTAAATATTGGTCTTTGTTTTTAAATTTGATTATAGACCCATCATGTTTATCATAACGGGCATAATAGGTTTGGTAATATTCGGCAACCCTTAGCTTGTGAGCTTTTAGATGGGCGTGGAGTTGCCTATCGGTTTCAAACTCTTTTCCACATACGGCGCATTTAACCATTCAGCACCTCGTCTTCCCCCAGGCCCATTATCCTAGCCTTGACCTCATCCATTGAGGAGAGCTTTTGAATCTCATCCTTAACCGCTTTCTTTCTAAGTTCTGCCAGTTTAATTAGTTTTTTCCTAGACTCCTCTTCTTTCCACATTTCTACTAGATTAATAATACTAGCGTTTGCTTTGATTTGGTTCTTGAGTTTGTCTGATCTCTTTTCTTTTAGATCACTAAGCAGTTTGTGCTGTCGGCCAACGCATTGGTTATACTCCGTCTGCGCTGCGCTGATAGCGTTAACTAGCCCCATCGCAACTCTACGGCCCTCTGTATCTTCTGCTGATACGTCCAATAGCTGTTGCAGTCTCTCCGACCTAGCTTGAATGGTGGAGCCGATAACAACCTCCGTGGCTAAAACAATATACTGATCAACTTCTTCTTGTGTTAAATCAGCTTTGTCATATGTGTATCGAATAAAAGAACTCTCAAATAAAGTTCTGTCTGTAGTGGTGGTATAAGTTTGTACTTGATGCACAAATCTATAAGTATTAAGATAACCCATCAAGGCTTCTATACCTCTTCTAATTTTGGGGCTTATTTTTTTCTTTTCAATTTTGGGTGATATGTATTGGTTGGCCCGGAGCACAGTTTTGTCAAATGATTTTGGGGGTACGTATTCGTTTGTGTCGGGTATGTCGCCAGTATCCTGAGCCACGGTCACACTAACATCTAAAGTCTTTATGTATTCGTTAATAGCTCTAACTTCTGCATGTAGGTTTGTTAAGGTGTTGTCTTGGTATAAAGTTTGGCCTAGGTGTACAGAACTCATTAAAGATGCGTTGTTTTGTATAAATTCTTTATCCGAGTCAGAAAGCTCTATAACTTTAGCGTGGTAAACATGAGCTCCATCTGCTGACACGCCATGCTCGGCCAGATACGCCTTGAGTTCTCTTGCTTCTTTTGTTCTGCCGTCGATGTTGTCTCTGTCGGGGTAGGCTACGGCAATAAGCTCCGCTAAGGAAGGGGGATTTTCTTCTCCTCTCTCCTGCCAGAGTTGCAAGGCGTTCATGTGCCTTTGCTCTAGAGATAATTCATCCATAATTAAAATATATCAATTTCGTCGTTTTTAAGCAAGTTTTTTACTTTGGATACAATGTTCTTCTTAATGTTCTTGATTTGTTTGTACCCCGGTTGCCTATTTTTTTCTGAGGTTTTATAGCCCATCTTTTTAGCTACATCTTCTTCTTTCAGGTTTTCGATGTACAAGTAATTATAAACCAACCACTCATTAGGTTTTAATATTTTTTTCATTTTTTTATGCAATTTTCCAGCAGCCTCTTCTATATCGCAGTGATCGGAGGGTATAGAGTGGATTTCTTTGGTGTGATTTTCTAAGGATAGGGGAAGCTTGGCATCATGGGCTCTTTTCTTGGTTTTTTCCCACTGAGCGTATAAAGGGCAAGTATTGCATTGTTTTTCGTATATAGAACAAAGGGTGTCTCCTTCTGCTGCGGCACATCTTAAACAGGGTCTAGTAAAATTACCATAGTTGTTTCTTATTAGGTTTTTAATTTGATTGGATATGATCCTATTAACCCAGGGCGCTAACGGCTTGCCCTGTTCGTACAAGTGCCATTTTTTATGAATGTGTATTCTTAAGATTTGAGCCACATCATCGAAATCCATCCAAGCCAAAGCTGTTAGATTCCATTTGTTTCTTCTTTTGCTTATTTCGTGGTCAATACTGTCGATACACTCTTCGAATTTGAGCTTCTTTTTTCTTGGCATTACTATTCATTTCGCTTTCGGGATGTACCCGCCTCCTTTTGCCAATTATTTAGAAATTCCTTTTCAGCTTTCTTAGTTAACCTTTTACCTTTGTTTCGCGCCGTGGGCTGTGAGGCTTGAGTTTGGTTATAATCTACAGCTTCACCTAATTTTATAGAGTTATTCTGATAGGGCTCTATCTCAACTTCGAGACCGCTAATATTTGGAATTTCTTCAATATTATCTTGGTCCTCTTCTACCTCTTCTACTCTAGCCGTGCTTGGCTTTTCCATCCCAGCGAAAGAGAATCCGCAATTTGTGCAAAAATTGGGCTTTTTTCCTACATATTCATGTGGTGTTCCACATTCAGAGCAATACATTTTCATAATTATTATAATTTTTTGTAAAAGGTTGTCAAAATTTAATGTAATTATAGATACACATGAAAAATAGTAAGCCTTTCGTGTTTAGGACCGATAAACGGGTTAGATACGAGCTTTTGCTTAAAAAACCTCACAAATGCTATAAGGCTGAAGGGATATGTTACGATCCCTCAGAAGATACACCTAAGATTTTTATCAATCCAGACCAATCGGATAAAGAGGTCTTAAATACAATAGTACATGAAATTGCCCACGCCTTCTTTTGGGATAAGTCCGAAGAGACTATAACCAAATTCGGGAATACTGTCGCCAGATGTCTCTCTAGGGAAGGCTGGAAAAGGGAAGATAAAGATAAGAACCAGTAGGGAACGAACAGCTTAACACTGTTCGTATTTTTTGTTTATAATTAAAAATAATTAAAGATAATTATTCGATATCTCGAAACTTCCTGACTAGGAACTTTACAAGTTCCGAGCGCATGATATCCTCTTCGTCAAATTCGAAATAATACACTCCATGATCTAAGTATTCATCGTCAGAAAACATAGAGCTAATAAGAGATTGACACCCTCCGATATGATTTGGATTTTTTAGGTCTGTTTGCATTGGGTCCGACAAAACGAATGCCTTACTCCCCTCACCCAAGCGGGTAAGAACAGTAATGATTTCTTTAGCCGTACTATTTTGCGCTTCGTCTAGAATGACAGCTTTCGCTTGCCAATTCATACCTCTAGCAAAATTAACAGGGAACATAGAAACTCTATCCTGCTCAACAAGCTTCTCAGGCTTGACTGTAGTCAAAAGTTCATCTAATTTATCCAAAAATGGTAAATTATAAAACTTAAGTTTCTCTTCTGCGCTACCCGGCAAAAAGCCTAGTGAGTTTGCGCTGCTCTCTACTGCTGACCGCAAGTAAAGAATGTTGTTGATTGTTTTCATGTTGAGCATCTGTAACGCGCAGTAAACAGACAGTAAGGTTTTCGATGTTCCTGCTGGGCCGTTAACAAACACTACTTTAGTGGAAGGGTGTAATGCTATCTTAAAAAATTCTTTTTGTTTTTCTGTCCAAGGTAATTGGTTTAATTTGATTTGAGTTTTGATGGGATTGGGAGCAATATATCTTTTTGGTGAATAATC
>MDSZ01240530.1_pt1 | contig 10658 bp, 10 predicted proteins | sample 811201 | NCBI WGS metagenome assembly MDSZ01 (sample SAMN05326647, study PRJNA326480) | marine metagenome | isolation source: seawater | place: Indian Ocean: North | collected 2010
GTCTATCCGAATACTATACATAAATAAATGCCAATATCGAGAATATTAACACCTAAAGACATCGGAGAGACACTCAAGCTTATAAGCAATGGGGGGCTTATATTGAGTGGCGGTCAAGCGTTAGTGCCTGAAATACGCCAAGGTAATTACCGCAAAAAAATTACCGACTTGATCGATATATCAAACTTAACTGAAATCAACTCGAAAACCAGCCTGAAAAACAACATCTTATCAATCGGAGCGAGGATAACAATCAGGGAGCTTATTGAAGACCAAAATGTACAGGGTAATGCAAAATTTCTCATAGAAGCTGCCCATAGTTTAGGAGACTGCCAAGTAAGGAACTCAGCGACTCTCGGTGGAAATTTATGCTGGGGAGAGCCCAGAGCTAACCTTCTTATTGCTCTAATTGCCGCGTCAACCACAGTTGAGTTGGTTGATAAATCGATGAAAATCAAAAAAATCTCACTGAAAACCTTGTATGAACAAAAAATATCTCGAGGCATTAAAGATTTCGTGCTTTTATCGGCAGAAGCTAATTTAAACGATATTACAACCAGCTCATATCAGGAATTTTCAAGACAGAAAAATGATCTGGCACTAGTAAATTTGGCGCTCATTGAGAAAGGTGATCTTATAAGCGGTTGCATCGGAGGATTGTTTAACTATCCTTTTGAATTTAAAAAAGTAGAAAAAAGTGGAATGAAAACCACTATAATGAATCTTGTGAAAACAACCAAAATAACTAAAATGACAAATCAGTTTGCCGATTTCGATCATAGATTAAATATTCTTGAGAGCATTTTGAGTAACACAATCAGAGCGGATTAACTATATTGAAAAACAAAACAGAAGAAACTATTTCGTTCACCTTAAATGGTAAAAAAATAGAAAAAACTTTTCCAGCGGGAGCTTACTTATGCGACACTTTGAAAGAGCTAGGCGACAAAAGTGTACGAATAGGTTGCGAAGAAGGTGCATGTGGTGCTTGCACGGTTGAGATAGATGGTTTGTTGACAAAATCGTGTCTGAAACTCACTAACACATGTAGTCAATCAGAAATTACAACCATTGCAGGGCTTGAATCTGATCCTCTTACATCAAAGCTAAAATCTTCATTCACAAATTGTCATGCCCTTCAATGTGGTTACTGTACTGCTGGGATGATTATGAGCGCTCGTAATGTGTTAAAAAAACACGGAGATAAAGTTACAGAGCCCTCGATTAAAGACGGTTTAGTTGGAAATATTTGTAGATGTACTGGCTACAAAAATATTATTCACGCGGTTATGCATGCGGCAGGCAAAGCTAAATCATTGGTTGAACTCGAAAATCAAGAAACCAACATAAAAGGTAAAATAGGGGAAGCTGTAACTAGAATTGAAGATGGCCGACTGATGAGTGGGCGGGGAAAATTTACCGACAATTTTTTCAAAAATGATGATCTTTTTGCATATATTCTTCGTTCGGATAGGGCTCACGCCACCATTGTTGAAATAGATACACAAGAGGCGAAACAGCAACCAGATATTGAGTTAATATTAACCGGGCGAGAAGCTCAGGACTACTGGGAACCCATCTCACCTACCATGGACTTACTCGACCTAAAACTTCCAAAAAGGTATCCATTAGCCACCGATAAGGTGGTTTTTATTGGAGAGCCTGTTGTTTTAATCATAGCGAAGAGTTTAGACGCAGCTCACCTTGCAGGTGAAAAAGTAAAAATTAAATATTTGGATCTGCCTGTCAATACGAAAGCGTGTGATTCACTTAAAGCAAAAGAAGACGGAATACTTTATGACACATGGGACAATAACGTACAAGTAGATTTTAACTTCGAAAATGGCAAACTTGAAAACATTTTCAGCTCTGCCGATCTGATTGTAGAGGAAACAATAGATTCTCACCGATTTGGCGCTATGCCAATGGAAACAAGAGCTGTAAGAGCTGAATATGATAGCTTTGAAAAAAGTCTGGTTATCCACGCTTCAACGCAAGTACCGCATCAATTCAGGATTTACCTGTCGAGAGTTTTTGGCCTTAGAGAGAACTCAATACAAATAATAGCTGGGGATGTTGGTGGTGGATTTGGCAGCAAACTTTCTATGGACACGGAATACTTGCCCATACTTGGAAGCATTATTCTGGATAAACCCGTCAGATGGCATGAGTCAAGATCAGAATGGATTCAAGCAGGATTTGGAGCCCGAGACTATACCGCAAAAGTTAAAGGTGCTTTTGACAAAAGCGGACAATTGAAAGCTCTAGAAACCGATATAATTGCTGACATGGGATGCGATGGAGCAGAGAGAGCTTGCGGATTAGGAATGCCTTTGAACGGCGGTACTTTTGCATTAGGACCTTACGTATGTGAAAACTATAAAACAAGGGTAAGATGCGTTGTAACCAATAAAGCGCCCTATAATGCTTATCGCGGATTTGGCAAGGACCTAGCTAATATGCTGATAGAAAGGACATTAGATTTAGCCGCAGATAGACTCGAAATGGATCAAATCTTAATTAGAAAGAAAAATCTTCTTAAGTCTTATCCACACCAAATAGTAACAGGGCCAATCCTAGAAAATGGAACTCAACGAGAATGCTTAGAAAAACTTGAAAAAATTATGGATGTATCGACACTCCGAGAAAAACAATCACAAGCGTTAGCGAATAATCGATTTTTAGGTATCAGTCTTATTCCCTATATTGAACCGGCTGGAGCAACCTTCCCAAGCTCCGCTTTTCAAAATTATGAATCGGTTAACGTTCGTTTAGCCGCTGATGGTTCCGTACGAGTACAGACAGGTATTCAAAGCATTGGACAAGGGATAGAGACGGTCTATGCCCAAGTAACAGCCGAATACTTAGGATGCAGCGTCGAAGACGTGGGAGTTAGTTGGGGCGATACCAATGTTACACCCTGGGGTTCAGGAACCTTTTCATCGCGAGGAGCAATGTTTGCCGTAGGTGCTATAATAAAAGCTGCAAAAAAAATAAAAAAACGAATAGAAATAGCCTCAGCTATTCTTTTGGAATGCGACGAAGGAGCCCTTTTATTTGAGAATGGGAAAATTACAAATAAAATCACAAATCAGTCCATCACTTTTAAAGAATTAGCATACGCGGTCTATGTCAATCCAGGGGCAGAAATTATCCTAGATCAAGCTGATGAGCCATCCCTTGAAGCAATGGGAACCTACAGACATCCTCAGGTAAATTGGAAAGCAGATGAGCTCGGAAGAGCTCAGTTTTACCCTGCTCATTCAAATGGCGCGGAAGGAGCATTAGTAGAGGTTGAACCAAGTACAGGAAAAGTTGAGGTATTAAAAATTTGGATAGTGGCAGATCATGGGAAAATTCTGAACCCACTTTTACTAAAAGGACAAATCACTGGAGGTATCATGCAACAACTTGGTGGCACCCTTTACGAAAAACTTGATTATGATTCAGAAGGCAGGCCGTTACAAAAAACTCTCAAGGAATATGGAATTCCAAACATTTGGTCAACCCCTGAAATCGAAATACATCATCTTGAAACCAAATCACCGTCAACGGAGGTGGGAGCAAAAGGAGGGGGCGAAGATGGATGTATAGCTACCAGTACGGCCATAATGGGGGCCGTTGAGGATGCGCTCAGACCGATAGGCGTTAAAATAACATCTAGTGATCTCAGCCCAAAAAATTTAAGACAGATTATCGAAAATTGTAAAAGCTGAATTCTAAAGGAGAGGTAAAATGGCAAACAAAAATTTTATTGATATCTCAATGCACCTAGAAAACGACGTTATAAGTGACCCTCCAGGATATAGGCCTAAAATAGATTATTTAAATCATAACGATTCTGCTGAAGATGTAGTAAAATTTTTCCCCGGTCTCGAGAAAGAGGATCTACCTGAAGGGGAAGGTTGGGCTCTAGAATGGATTCATCTAATGACCCATAATGGAACTCATTTAGATGCGCCTTATCACTTTCATTCAACAATGAATAAAGGAGAGCGCGCGATCACGATTGATGAGGTGCCTCTTGAGTGGTGTTTCCAGCCAGGCATAAAGCTTGACTTTACCGAATTTGAAGATGGCTATGTTGTGACTCCAGACGATATAAAAAGAGAATTAGAAAGAATAGAACATGATTTAAAAGAGCTAGAAATTGTATTAGTCAACACCAAAGCCGGTAAACGTTATGGTTATGACGATTATGTTGCTAGTGGTTGTGGCATGGGTAGAGAGGCAACTCTTTACCTGCTAGAAAGGGGCGTGAGATTAACTGGAACAGACGGATGGTCATGGGATGCTCCATTTGTCCATACAAAAGAACGATTCGAGGAAACAGGGGACAACTCCCTTATATGGGAGGGTCACAAAGCAGGTAAAGAGATTGGGTACTGTCACCTTGAAAAACTGCATAATTTAGAAGTGTTACCTAGTAAAGGTTTCACGGTAAGTTGCTTTCCCGTGAAAATAAGAGGAGCTTCTGCTGGCTGGACTCGGGCAGTCGCAATAATCAATTCTTAATTTGTGGGTAAATCATATCATTGTATAACCCCCATCCACTGACCATGATTGACCAGTGACGGCAGCCGCGTGATCTCCTGCCAAATAAAAGGCCAAGGAAGCTACTTCCTCAGGCATTATCAGTCTACCCAAAGGATTACTGTTTTTGAGCCCCTCAAGTAAGTTTTCGACGCTATCCTCTTTGATGGTTGCATGGTCAGCTAAAAGCCTTGATCCCATCTCAGTTTCTACTATCCAAGGGCAGATAGCGTTGACATTTATTTTATAGCTGGCGAGCTCTAAAGCCATACACCTCGTGAGTCCTACCACAGCATGCTTAGAGGCATTGTAGGCAGACTGGTTTTTTGAACCCCATTTGCCTGCAGTCGAGGCTATATTAACAATACACCCCGATTTATTCTTTAACATATTGCCAGCTACTAATTTTGAAATAAGAAACACACTATAAAGATTGGTTTCAATGACTCGTTTGAAGTCCTGTAATTCATAATCCATGAACGATTTAGTTTCATGAATACCTGCGTTATTAATCAAGACGTCAATTGTAGTAACGTTTGTGATTTGATCAATCATAGATTTAATATCGTTTTGGTTTGTAACATCACATGTGAAATAGTTAGAAGGTACATCACTATATTCAGCCAATTGCGTGCTTGCACTTTTTAAAGCTTTTTCGTCTCGACCTGAAATAACTATATTAAATCCTTCAGTCGCGAATTTTTTTGCAATTGCAAATCCAATCCCTTTGTTTCCCCCGGTGATTAAAACCGTCTTGCGATCTGGGTTAACTGGTATCATAATGCCCTCCTTAATGACATGATTTACCGTAAAATTTAAGTTTATAATAGTTGTAAGGAAGCGGAGTGAAAAAACCAGCAAGCAGTACATAGGGCAAAACCTTCCAATTCAATTCGGCGCCACCAACTAGTATAAAATCAGTACTATTCATTGCAACTTCCATAGCTACCATAGACAAAAGTGACATTTTGATTGCTAATTGAATAGCGTCTTTAAACGTCATTTGAAACGAAAGTATTACCGTTTCAAGTAATATCGATGTTAGCAAGCCGTTAATTACAGCCAAACCCATAATTAAAAGGGTTGGCCAATAAATATTGTTTAGCTGAAAAAATAGAATCGTGCCCAAGTCACCAATAGAACACCCAACCAAACAAAATAAAGTATTTTTCGAAGCGATGCTCCACAGTCGCAGATCGAACCAAAATTTACATGTTCGAATTACAGAATAGTTCATAGACCAATATTCAAGGAACTAGCCAACTTTTTACTGGTTGTTCAGTACGGTAATCAAAAAGTGCTCTCCTGTTTCCTTTATAGCACAAATAGAGCCACTCCAACTGTAACACCTTAGCTGATAGAATAATAAAGTTAGATTCACCGTCAACATCGAAGTCTACATTAATTGGATCTTTCAACTCGGCTCCTGGAGGTTTAGAAACAGCGTAACATTCTTTACTCATGCTTTTCATTTTAGACCAACGATCCTCAAGAATAACAAGGTCATCGATTATCCGGAATTCGGCATCGATTCTAACTTGCACTTTGGTTACCATATCATAGACTAAGACTGCTCCTGATTTATTCGCAGCAAATTCATTAATCTTATTACTGCGTTTATCAGTATGAAATTGTAACTCTAATGCGGATTTATTCACTGCTCGCAAAACCATTGTTCTCGGGTTAACATTGCCCGTTTCAGTTTTTGAGACAACTACAGGAGTATGAAAGTAAGATTTCCTGTCTTTAATTCCAGCTTCAAATAACCACCAAGCATTTTTCTCAGACTCATCAAGCGAATTATAAAAAGTGGGATCTGTATTTTTTGATTTTTCACTCATAGTTTTCAACTTTTTGGCTTTTATACTTTCAATAATGGTATCATCAAATTAATCATGAATTTTGCGAGACAGAGTAATAGATGAAATTATCCTCTTACATCCTACCTTTTATAGTCGTTTTTTCTATGTTGACCCACTCAGTAAGTGCTTCTGTCAATTATACAGAAATCTACGGCTGGGTTAAAAATGAACCGAAATCTGATGCGCCAACGGCTGGAACTATACTGACAAATGGCGATACGGAAGTTTTAAACAAGTGGATTCCTCCCGGAATGATAGAGGAATTCAAATTTCCAGAACTAAAACTAGTTATCCAAGAAACAAAAGTAGAAAAGCCGCACTCGTCCTATATCTCGGCAACCAAAAAATGGGCTTACACGGCAAGTATTGATACAGACGGAAGTCTTATTAATTATACTGCGGGGCAACCTTTCTCCGATAAAGAGATAAAAAATGCAACGAACGACGTCGGTGGATTCATGATCGGATGGAACAACATACATCGCTGGCAACATTTTGGTTATCAAATTGACATTATCACTATGGCATATGTAAGTGGGTCAAATAACGATGGACCGCTGAATGAAGACGAAGGGCTATTAGGGGGTGGAAAATTAGATCGACTCCTAAGTCAGTCTTACCATCGAGTTTACTTAAATAAGCTTGCAATGCTCCCTCAAAATAATTACAAGGTTAATCTAAAAGATAGTAATACAAGATTCTATAAAGATTTTATGGAGTTTTTAGAACCGAGAGATGTGAAAGGTACAAAATTTGTGGTTGAGCGCATGTTAGATCCTCACGCAGACGATCAAGTAAACACCTATTTACCAACAGAGCGACGGGTAAGACGGTTTTCAGCAAAAGAGAGAGCGGATAGTTTTATGGGATCAAATGTAACCTTAGACGACTTTGAGGGATTCTCTGGAAGAGTACTAGATTACACTTGGAGCTTTATCGGTTCTCGAAAGATACTTGCAGTCTCAAATATGGAGAAGGAATTGATTAATGTCTACGGTCCAAACAGCAGAGCCCTGCAACACAAATACCAGCTGAGAGATTGTTACGTTACTGAGGTAAAATCTGTTTGGGCAGGCCACCCTTATAAAAGAAGAATCTTGTTCATCGACAAAGAAACATTTAACATCCCAGTTTCGCTCATTTTTGATCATGATGATAAGCTTTGGAAAGTTATGCAAACCGTTACTTCGAGCCCTTCGTCTACGACGGAGATCGAAAAATCGGTGCCTAGTTGGAGAGGACAAATAACTGTTGACCTTAAAGCAAATAACGCCACTGTTGTACGTGCTAAGACACCTACCCTTCACCCTGTGATGAAGCCAAAAGAAATAAAAAGAGTGTTTGCTGTTTCAACCCTAACGGAGGGAAGATAATTTATAAATCAACAAAGACGTGTCGAATTCATTCTTTTTTGCCTTTTCTAAATAGTCAGCAAAAATCTCTTTTTGAATAAATTTTTGCCTTGATAATATCCATAGATATCTTCGGTCAGGGGAACCAATAAGAACTGAATTATATTCGTCGTCTATTGATAAAATCCAATAATCACCCCAGACAAAAGGAATCCAAGCTAACCATTTTGGCGCAAAAGATACTTTGAGCCTCGCAAAGTTACGGGGTTCCCCTGTAGCTCTTCCTATCCCGGCAGCTAATAGTCTCTCTCCACCGAGTGATAGACAAGAGTTAAGGATAGTAATTGAGTCGTCCGACAAAACACCATATTCAGCCTGAGTGTCATCAACGCAATCTTTCTGGAAATAGTTAGGGATTAACGCTATCTGATGCCAAACTCCTAGATACTTTCCGATATTTAGATTCTCAACAGTTTCTATTTCAGGAAGAGACTGGCCATACACGGAGGAGAGGCAGCTGAAGAAAAAAAATAGAACTAGCTGGCGATATCTTAAAGAATTAATACCCTTGTGATTTCCACCATTTACTAGCAGCATCATTTACCTCTTGCGCTTTGAATCGCGCAACTTGTTCAGATGGAGCGAGAGGCTCATCGTAGAAAAACTGCGGAAGATCATCGTCTTCTACCTGAAAACCAGCCTCTTTATTGAACTGCGCCTCGAGTCTAAGTGTTTCTTGACCAAGCTTAAAAAAGAAATTAGATTCAAGCTCAGCACCTGTGGCTTTGTTGATTAGGTCGACTATCATTTCAACATTGGTATTAGTGACCGAGCGCCCAAACACACAGAGCCCTAGTGAATCTGCAGTCGCGCATACAACCTGCGTCTCAAGGCTAGTTGAAACCAATTCATCAACGTCTTTATCAATCGATTCGTATTTGGCGACATTGCCGGTGGTGTGATCAGCTCCTTGAGCCGTCAACATCATTGAAATACCCGTTACCTCTATCACTCTTGGGTCATAAGCACTGATACCCTGATTTTTTATAACAGGCACCCTATTTATTTTATAGTGTTTGCCAACAATTCCGGTACCCTGTGCCCAAAGTTTTCCACTTTCAGTTCCCTCTCGAATTTCTTGGAGGACCTGAGTCAAGAACTTCACATCGCCAAACTCGGCAAGACCTGCATCTAATAGAACACCCATCATTGCTCCAGCTTCAATGGTGTCTATTCCAAGGTCATTAGCAAACCAATTTAATCTGGCAAGTTCGTCTGGATCTGATATACCACAATTTGTACCCATCAGCCCTAACGTTTCATATTCAACGGGGGAAGCAATCTCATTACCATCTTCGTCAGCATAGACATTGCTACATTCAATCCTACAACCAGGCATACACGCATGACTAGTCTCACCACCGCGTTGTAAGTTTTGATTACGAATAAATTGCCCACCCATCTTGAAGTTATCCTCGTCATCAGGCTGCTGGTGACCAGAGCTAAAATTATTTACCGGCAAACCACCCACATAATTAGTATAATCAGCCATCATCGCTGTGCCATAATCTTTAAGCGCCGTAATAGCTTCATCTGCCTGTAATAATTTTCCGTAGTCTTTGATACCCTTTAATAAGCCTTTTCTATCACTGAATTCTGGCATTCGATCCAAATCAACAACGATCGCTTTTACTCTCTTTGAGCCCATAACTGCCCCAACGCCACCTCTTGCAGCTAATCTTGTCGGTCTTTTGTCAGTGTCACTCATCGCAATACCAGCAAGCAGACCCCCATATTCTCCTACGGGGCCACAGATAGCCAAACTGACCTTATCCCCGAATTTTTCATGTAATAGTTTTGCGGCCTCAAAATTTCCTTTTCCCATCAAATCTTCAGCTCCGTGCCATTCTACTTTACTATCTTTCTTGATGTGAATAACGGTCCATTCCTCAGAAGAGCCGTTTAATGTGAAACCAGCTATACTCAGTTGGCCTAAAGCAAGACCAAAGGAACCACCAGCGTTAGACTCTTTTATTCCACCAGTCAGTGGGCTTTTACATCCAACACTTGTTCTATTAGCATTCGAAAAATTACTCCCAGCAAATGGGCCAGCAGAAAATATTAATGGATTATCTGGTCCGAGTGGGTCCGCTTTAGCCGCACCGGCCGCAACTAATTGTTCGGCGATAAAGTAACGACCTGCTCTTGCTAACCTTTCTCCCGCGAAAGTCTCCCGCTCAATTTTTTTATCATTTAAATTGATTTTTAAATATTCACGCATTTTTTACTCCAATTAATTTGGCCTATCAGGACTAATTAAAACCAGCTAATCCAATTAGTCAATATTAGTTATTTACTATTACTGGTGCCTTAAAATATTCAACGCTTGGAGACTCGCCAAATTTTGTTTTGATATAGTCAAACCATTCTGGCGTGAACCAAGCATTAGCTTTATCAATAGATTCCCAAAAATAAACACCACCTGCTTTTGTATTGTCTCCAGTCACAAGATAATATTTACGAATTAAACCGTCTAAACCATCATATTTAGGAACTGACTTTTCCAAAACTTTCACAAAAGCAGAATAATCTTTTCCTCCATCCCCAATTGGAAACAAGACATTTACCACAACAGGTCCTTCATAATCCGCTAGCGTGACCCCATGAGAAAATGCCGGAGATGCGGACATAATTCCGACCAGTAACAATATATTAAAGAAGGTGATTTTTGGCGTTATTTTAACAAGCAATGATTTCATATGATTTTCCATTTTTTTTGAATGATTTGATTGTATGCGAAAAATAAGTTGAAGTCTGCTATATTTTATCTAATGGACGACTCGAAACGCTATTTTTTAGATATTTTAAAAAAAACAAGCAAATCAATCGACAAAATACCAGCCGGGTTAAA
>MDSZ01025560.1_pt1 | contig 10657 bp, 10 predicted proteins | sample 811201 | NCBI WGS metagenome assembly MDSZ01 (sample SAMN05326647, study PRJNA326480) | marine metagenome | isolation source: seawater | place: Indian Ocean: North | collected 2010
AATAATAAAGGCTCTATATTAAGAACAATAATTTATACAATCGGACACTTTGCTATTGCCATTACAGTTTTAATGTTAATCGCTAATGTGTCTTTCATTGTAGCTCTTACAGACGCGATTGTAGAGCCCTTAGCTAATGCAGTTTGGTATTTCATACTGGATAAAATTTGGACTTCAAAATATAAGAAATAAATTTAAAGCAAACCCCATAAACTTTCCTTTTTGACCCAACCTTTAAAATTTTCCACTTTTACTCTACACCAATATTCTTGACATTTTTTTATTTTACATAATTTCCCTTTTTTGAGGACAGCAGAGGGTTTAGAGTAAATAGAAGGTCTGGTAAAAATAAATGAATTATCATCAACAATAATGCCAGCTTTTTTTTTTGATAGTTGGGAAATATGTATCCAACCAGTATTGTTTTCATGATCTCTTACTTTCCTGAAATTTTCGAATTTATCTTGAACAAGAACTGGTAAAAATTTTTTTTTATAAAATAATTTAATAGGATATTCAAACGATGGTCCCTGCCTCAAATTAACTATATCATTCCGAAGAGTTAAAAAATATTCCTCATCAGCAAAAAGTTTTTGAGTTAATAAAATTAATAACAAAAAAAAAATTATTTTATACATTTGTTTACACACTCTGGGTTTAAACTTAATTTGATACTTCTAAAATTATTTTTTATAGAATCAAAAATTATCATTTGATTATTTAAATCATTTTTAAAATTTAGAATTGATTTCAACACTTCATTAGCTTGTAATGATCCTAAAATACCAGCTACTGGGGAAAAGATGCCTTCAAGTTGACAATTGTTTTCTTCGATAGGTTTTTCTGGCATAAAACATCTATAACATGAGCCCTTTTTTTTAAAATTGAACTTATACAAGTGGCCATCAAATTTACTAATTGCAGCTGAAATAAGTATTTTTTTATTTTTTTTACATTGGTCGTTAATTATATATCTTGTTTCGTAATTATCAGTGCCATCACAAATAATATCAAAGTTTTTTATAATTCCTTTAATATTGTTATAATTTATTTTTTTCTTAAAAGTTATAATCTTAATTTTATTATTTATTTTTAAAATCTTTGATTTTGCTTCAAAAACTTTAAATTTGCCGATATCTTCTGATGTAAAAAGGGTTTGTCTGTTAAGGTTGCTTATTTCTATTTTATCGTGGTCAACTATTCCAATTGTTCCAACCCCTGAGGCTGCTAGGTAGGTTAAAAGCGGACAACCTAATCCTCCAATACCTGCTATCAAAACTTTGGAATTTAAAATTTTCTTTTGACCAGCTATGCCAATTTTTTTAAGGATAATTTGTTTCTCATATCTTAGATAGTCTTTATAATTAAGTTCCATAATTATTTTGTTCCAGTGGAACCAAATCCACCAGAACCTCTATTGGTTTTATCAAGACTATCTACCTCTTTAATTTTAGCTTTGATCACTGGACACAAAACCATCTGAGCTATTCTTGCTCCTTTCTCAACTTCGTAGGTTTTTTTACCTAAATTTATTAATATAACTTTTATTTCACCTCTATAGTCAGCATCAATAGTACCTGGTGTATTTAAAATGGATATTTGATATTTTGCAGCTAATCCTGATCTTGGTCTTATCTGAATTTCATAATTTATTGGTATCGACACTGAAATTCCAGTTGGAATGATTGCTGTTTTTCCAGGCTCAATTTTAACTTTATTTTCAATATTAGCAGCAAGGTCTAAACCAGAGGAGCCATCTGTTTCATACTTTGGCAATGAAATATTATTAGATAATCTTTTAATTAATATTTCTATCATTAATTAAGAGTTTATCTAAAATAATTTCTGCTATTTTAGCCGCTACAAAACTTTTTTTATTTTTTTTTATTAATTGAATTTTCCCGCTGTTATCAATTATTGATACTCTGTTATAGTCTGAATTAAATCCAGTATCCTTTTTTGAAACGTCATTAGCAACAATTAAATCACAATTTTTATTTTGCATTTTTGAAATTGAGTTTTTATGTAAATCTTCTGTTTCGGCAGAAAAACCCACAACTATTTTTGGTCTATGTTTATTATTTTTACTAAGATACTCAACAATATCTTTATTTTTTTCAATTTGAATCGATTTTAAAATTTTTTCTTCCTTTTTCATTTTAGATTTATTTTGTTTAATAGGTTTGAAATCTGAAACAGCTGCTGTACAAACTGCAACATCAACAGGTAAAGATTTTTTAACTTCCTCCAACATTTCTTCTGCATTTAATATTTTTTTAGTTTTCAAATCTTTATGAGGAGAAAGATTCGTAGGACCAATGATTAATTTTGTTTTAATTCCCAACTTATTTAATGCTAATGCAATTTCATAACCTTGTTTTCCACTAGACTCGTTTGAAATATACCTAACTGGATCTATGTATTCTCTAGTTGGTCCAGCTGTAACAAGGGCTTTAAAGTTTCTATCTTTTACTAAGTTTTTCTTATAAAAGTAATTTTCAACATATTTGTAAATTTGCCTTGGACTTGACATCTTGCCTTCACCATACTCTCCACAAGCCATTTCACCTTTTTCTGGTCCAATAAAAAAATAACCATAATCTTTTAAAATTTTAACATTTTTTTGAGTTGCTTTATGGATCCACATCCTAACATTCATCGCTGGGACTAATAAAATATCTTTGTTGGAGGCTAAAATCACAGTTGTTGCAAGGTCCTCTGCTTTTCCAATACTTAATTTAGTTAAAAAATTCGCAGTTGTTGGTAAAACAATTATCAAGTCAGCCCATCTGGAAAGAGAAATATGGTCTATTTCAGCTTCAGAGTCTTTATCAAAAATATCTTGAAATGTTTTGCTTTTTGTTAATGTATTAATTGACAGTGGCGTGACAAACTCTTTCCCACTTTTAGTTAAAATTGTTTTTACATCATTATTATTTTTTTTAAGCAATCTAATAAGATCTAAAGACTTATAAGCTGCTATGCCACCACCAATTATGATCAAAATTTTTTTATTTTTCAATGTCATAGTTACTTAAATTACCAATAAAAATACAATTATAATACCAAAAAAAGTAATCACTATATTATTTCTAAAATTTTTAAGTTTTATTTGCTCCATTTCCAAATTTTTATGACCTCCACCAATAGATAAATTTAACTTTCCTTCGGCCATCAGTTTTAGAGCATAATCGGCTCTATCCATAAAATCTGGTAAATCTGGAATTCTTTTGAGAATTTCAGATGAGGTATTTAAAGCAGTATCAAAAGTTGATTTTGGACTTTTAATTTCTTTTAACCATTCCTCAAGAACTGGTCTTGAAACCTCCCAAATATTAGTTTCGGGGTATAGTTTCCTAGCAACTCCCTCTACTACAACCATTGTTTTTTGTAGCAATAGTAACGGTGGTTGAGTAGCCATGTTAAACTTTTCAGTAATTTCAAACAATTGAGCAAGTAAATTTCCCCCAGAAATATCTTTAATAGACTGTCCAAAAATTGGTTCTCCTACAGACCTTAGAGCTTGTGCGAATTCTTCTTTGGATGCATCTTGAGGAACAAGACCAGCTTGAAAATGTACCTCTGCAACTTTAACATAATCCCTTCGAATAAAACCATAAAGAATTTCTGCTAAAAATTTTCTATTATTTTTATCTAGGCGGCCCATTATTCCAAAGTCAACAGGAATTATATTTCCTTTATTATCAACGAATAAGTTTCCTTGATGCATATCACCATGAAAAAATCCATCTCTAACGGCTTGTTTAAGAAAAAATTGTATTAAATTTTCTGCGAGTTTTTTAAGATTTACTCCATGATTTTCAAGTTTTTTATGTTCTCGTATCGATACACCGTGAACTTTATCTAAAGTTAAAATCTTTTTAGTTGTGTAATTCCAATATATTTGTGGGACATTAAAACCAATATCGTTTTTTGTGTTTTCATAAAGCTCGTTAGCTGCTGCAGCCTCGAATCTTAAATCCATTTCTATATTTGTAATTTCTCTTAACAGATGGACAACTTCAACCAATTTTAATCTCTTTGCTTTTAAAAAAGAATTTTCAACTATGTATGCAAAAAGCATTAAAGCATCTAATTCCTCATTAAATAATTTTTCAATATCCGGTCTTAATATTTTTATAGCAACTTCTTTTTCCTTACCTTCGAGTTTTATTTTAGCTAAATGAACTTGAGCAATTGATGCGGCTGCGATAGGTTCGCTTATTTCCACTATTTCTTTGTAAAAGTTTTCACCTATTTCTTTTTTAATAATTTTTTTCGCATCATATAGATCAAAAGCGGGGACTTTATCCTGAAGTTTTTCCAAATTTTTAGCCAATTCCTCTCCAATAATATCTGGGCGTGTTGCTAAAAATTGTCCTAATTTAATAAAAGTTGTTCCCATACCTTGTAAAGCGGCACAAAGTTTATCACCAGGACTATTGTTCATATTTAGCAGCTTTGAATTTGAACCTATTGAAATAAAATTAAAAAATAAATTTAAACTAGTTGGAATACTATGGATTTCATTTATTGTATCCACCGCACCTGAGGTAGATAATTTTCTTGCAATCTGAAATAATTTGAAAATTCTTTTTAACATTTAAATTTTCCAACCTGAATGTATTGCACAAACTCCGTTGGATAGATTCCTATAAGCCACGTCAGAAAAACCATTTTTTTTTAAAATTTCTGATAATTCATCTTGGTTATAAAACTTTTTAATACTTTCTACTAGGTAGTCATAAGGTTTTTCTGATCCAATCACAATTTTCCCAATGTAAGGTATAGCTCTCGAGTATTGTTCATATATAAAATTTAATAATTCGTTGTTTACTTTTGAAAACTCTAAACACATGAAACGACCACCTGGCTTTAATAGCCTTAAAGCTTCTCTAAGGGTATAATCAATATTTGAAACATTTCTTATTCCAAAACTTATTGAATAAAAATCATACATGTTATTATTTTCAGGAATTCTCTCTGCACTTGAATTTATCCACTTTATATTATTATATTTTCTTAGTTTAGATTTTCCCTCATTAAACATTTCTTTATTTGGCTCAACACAAGTAACATGAGAACCATTTGTCCTTAATGAAAACAATCTAGCAATATCTCCAGTGCCTGATGCAACATCAATTAAATTCGAAGAACCATGAGGCTTCATCCAATCAATAAACTTTTCTTTCCAGGTACGATGAGCACCTAGTGACATTAAATCATTCATTAGATCGTATTTCTTATAAACTGTAGAAAATACAGAATTGACTAATTTTGTTTTATCAAGAATAGTATTTTTCATATATTAATTATATGCCAGAATTACCAGAAGTTGAAGTTGTTAAAAGGTCTCTTGAAAGCAGTATTCAAAATTTGTTTATTAAAAGAGTGAAAATCAATGAAGTTAATTTAAGATATAAAATATCTCATAGCAAATTAACAAAATTAACAGGATTAAAAATAAAGAAAATTGAAAGAAGATCAAAATTCCTTTTATTTTTTTTCAACAAACCAATTGTAATGTTAGTTCATCTAGGTATGACTGGTAAATTTTTTTTTATTAATCAGAAAAATAAAAAATTTAAAACTAGTTTTTACTATAATTTAAATTTAGAAAAAGATATTAAACACGATAGAGTCATTATATTCTTTAAAAACAAACAAAGATTAATTTATAATGATGTGCGTAAATTTGGATTTATAAAATTTTTACAATTGAGCAATTATAAAGAAAATTTTCACTTAAATAATTTAGGACCTGAGCCACTTGGAGGAAATTTTAATCAAAATTATTTCAAAAGTTATATCAATAATAGATCAAGATTTGTTAAAGATATTTTGATGGATCAAAGATTTGTTGCGGGTTTAGGAAATATCTACGCAAATGAGATACTTTTTTCTAGCAAAATTAAACCTACAAGAAAGGTTAAAACTCTTAAGGATAATGAAATAAAAAAAATAATATTTTTTACAAAAAAAATTTTAAAAAATTCAATAAAATTTGGTGGGTCATCAATTAAAGATTTTTCGAGTATAAATGGAAAAAAAGGAAATTTTCAACAAAATTTTAAAGTTTATGGGCGAAAAGACCAAATATGCTCTAATTCAGATTGTAACAGCTATATAATAAAGTTGAATTTATCAAATCGAGCTTCTTTTTATTGCCCAAAATGTCAAAAATAATAAAGTTGACCCTTATAATGCGTGCATATATACAACTTACAAAATGCCAAATACAAAATCAGCTGTTCGAAGAGTAAGAAGAGTCAAAAAACAATCTCAAGTAAACAGAATTAGAAAAAGTAAATACAAAACTGCAATAAAACACATCGAGTTGCTCATTAAATCGAATGACAAAGATAAAGCTAAAAAATATTTTAGCAAATTTCAGTCAATTCTAATGCAGGTTGCTAAATCTGGAGTAGTAAATAAAAAAACTGTATCTAGAAAAATTTCTAGAATTTCAAAAAAAATTAATTGATTTGATCAATCTTAAGTTGATTACAACTTATAGAAATCAATATTTAGTTTTTAAAAATTAATTTATCAAAATGTAGTTTCATTTATTAGTTGTAACAAATAAAAAAAAAAATTTAATTTCTATCAGAACGATAATGCTACAACCTAAATCAAATTATTTTTGAAATTTAAAAAAAATTTCTTGCAATAGTTTTTAAAAGGGAGTTTAAAGGATTCTCTTACTTAAAATCTACATGGAAAAAAATAATTTTAAAAAACAAAATGTTTATGTTTCAGAGGAAGAAAAAACATTAAACTGGGAGGAAATCAAAGTTTCCTTTAAAAAAACCTTTGGCAGTGAAATTTATAATAGTTGGTTACAAAAGATATCATTAATAAAAGAATTTAATGACTATTTGGTACTAGGTGTGCCAACTAGATTTTTTAGAGATTGGATAGTTTCAAGATATTTAGACAAAATTTTAGAGCAAGTAAAAAGTTTTAAATTAAGCTTAAATAGAATTGAGTTTAAAATCATAGAGGAAAATAAGCATAATCAGGAATTAATAAAAATTAATGAACTTGATAAAGTTACTGAAATTAAAGACTCCATATTAAATTACAATAGACTTAATCCTAATCTAAATTTTGAGAGTTTTATTCAAGGCAAAAGCAATGATATTGCTTTGTCATATTCTAAAAAAGTTTGTGAACATATTTCTCGTTATAATCCATTATACATTTGCGGCGGTGTTGGTTTGGGAAAAACTCATCTATTAAATGCTATAGGTTTGGAATTGCAAGCTGAAAACAATGTAATGTTCATTTCAGCAGAGAGATTTATGTATCATTTTATTAAATCAATTAAAAAAAATGACATGGTAAATTTTAAAGATTTTTTCAGAAAATCATCTGTTTTTATTATTGATGATATTCAATTTATAAGTGGAAAAGAAAGCTTGCAGGAGGAGTTCTTTCATACTTTTAATAGTTTAATGGATAAGGGGTCTCAAATCATTATATCGTCTGACAGAAATCCTATGAAGCTAGATAGAGTCCAAGACAGAATAAAATCAAGACTTGCAGGAGGTTTAGTAGTTGATATTGAGACTCCAGATACAGAGCTTAAAATTAGAATAATTAATAAAAAAATAGAAGAAATTCAAAATCAATTCAAAGAAAACATTAATTTAAGCGATGAGGTTATTAACTTTATAGCCAATGAAAGTAAAACAAATATTAGGGAGCTAATCGGTGTTTTAAATAGAGTGATTGCCTTTAGTCGAGTCCACAATAAAAGTTTAAGCATTATAGACTGTAAAAAAATTTTAAAGGATGTCTTTAGCCAGATAAGAGTTGTGACCGTAGACAAAATACAAAACGTTGTATCGAATTTTTTTAACATTCAAATGAGCGATATGCTTTCTCAAAGGCGATCTAGACCACTAGCAAGACCACGTCAGATTGCAATGTATCTTTCAAAAAAAATGACTAGCAGATCGTTGCCAGAAATAGGTAGAAGGTTTGCAAATCGAGACCACACAACTGTAATACATGCAGTGAAAACAATCACTAGATTATCAGAGCAAGATGATGAGATGAAAAAAAATATTAATCAAATTAAAAGCCTTTTATTAGAACAACAATAGAATGCATTTTGTAGTAAAGAGAGATAGTTTATTAAAGTCTTTAAATTTTGTGCAAGGTGTTGTAGAAAAAAAAAATACACTTCCAATTCTTTCTAATGTTTTAATTCAGTTACGAGATAAAAAACTTTCTATAGTAGCAACAGATTTAGATATTATATTTTACGATGAGATTAAAGATGTAAAAGTCATAAATGAAGGTAGCACTACTACCTCTGCAGCTATACTATATGACATTCTCAGGAAAATATCCTCAAATGCTGAGCTAAACTTTGATTTAAAATCTGAGAATAAATTAAGTTTGAAAAGTGATAATTCAGATTTTAATTTATTATGTTTACCTACTGATAATTTTCCAACATTTTCAGATAAGTTTAACGGTCAAGAGATTGATCTGGATAATAAAAGATTTTTAAAACTTTTAAACAAAACTAGAATATCGATATCAAATGATGACACACGACATTATTTAAATGGTGTTTACCTTCATCTAACTGAAGCGGGAGGAAGAAATTTTTTAACTGGTGTTGCAACGGATAGTCATAGGTTGTCATCTAGTAGTTTAGAAATAACTAATATCAGCGATTTTAATCCAATAATTTTGCCTAGAAAAACAGTTTTTCAACTATGCTCGCTTCTTACCGAAAGCTCAGATAAACTAATTCTACAAACAAGCGAAAACAAGATTAAGTTTACTTTAGGTAAAACTCAACTGATTTCAAAGGTAATTGACGGAAAATTTCCAGACTATAAAAAAGTTGTACCAACAAACAACGATAAGAAGCTAATTTTATCGTCTAAAGATTTTATAAGTTCGATAGAGAGAGTTGCAAGTGTTTCTCTAGATAGAAAGGAAGGTGTAAAACTCTCAATTGGCAAAGACAATGTACAACTTTCAGTTAATAGCGCTAATTCTGGCGAGGGGAACGAAAAGATAAAAGCAAATTTCAATTCAGAAAATTTAAATATAAGTTTTAATTCAAAGTATTTAGTAGATATAGCTTCTGAAGTTGAAGATAGTAACCTTAAAATAAATTTAAAAGACTCTGTCTCCCCTGTTCTGATAGAAGATGCATCTGATAAAAATACTTATTATGTTATTATGCCAATGAAAATCTAAAATATTGAATTTTAGAATTTTTTTTAATTTTAGCTTTAAAAACGTTGGTATAGAATACTTTTAGATGCACTGCGAGACAATCGATTTTATATATTTTAAAAAAAATGATATATTAGATTATCCTAAAAAATATAATGCCTAAAAATTCTAAATTAAATGCAAATGAGTCTTACGGCGCAGACTCTATAAAAGTCCTTAAAGGATTAGATGCAGTAAGAAAAAGACCTGGAATGTATATAGGGGATACAGACGATGGCTCTGGTTTGCATCACATGGTTTTTGAAGTAATCGATAACTCAATCGATGAGGCTTTAGCAGGTTATTGCAAACAAATCACAGTCACCATAAATTCTGATCAAACTGTAACAGTTGAAGATGATGGTAGGGGTATACCTGTAGATATTCATAAAGGAGAAAAAATATCTGCAGCCGAGGTAATTATGACACAACTTCATGCAGGTGGAAAATTTGATCATGATTCATATAAGGTTTCTGGAGGATTACATGGTGTAGGTGTTTCAGTAGTTAATGCTTTATCTGAAAAACTAGAACTTAAAATTTACAGAGAGGGAAAAGAATTTGAGATAAATTTTCAGAATGGAAATTCAATAAAACCACTGAAACAAATTGGTAAAACTAAGAAAAAAGGTACAAAAATAACTTTTTTGCCCTCTAAAGAAATTTTTTCTTCTATCAAGTTTAGTTCCTCAGTGTTAGAAAAAAGAATAAGAGAGTTAGCTTTTTTAAATAAAGGCATTTCTATAAGATTAATCGACGATACATTAAAAAAACAAAAAGAAATCGTTCATAAATATGACGGCGGAATAACTGAATTCGTTAAACATATTAATAGAAAAAAACCAATACTTGTAAATAAAAGTGAAAAAGAGGTCTTCAAAAAGCCGATTTATGTTACAGCTAGTAAACACAATGTAATAGTCGAATGCTCGTTTGAATGGAATGCTGGCTATTCTGAGGAAGTTTTACCATTCACTAACAATATTCCTCAAAAAGATGGTGGAACGCACTTATTAGGCTTTAGAAGCGCATTAACAAGGGTAATTAATAAGTATTCATCTGACAGAAATAATAAAAAAAACAAACTTTCTCTTTCAGGCGAAGATATTAAGGAGGGCCTAACTGCAGTTTTATCTATAAAAATGCCAGATCCGAAATTTTCCTCACAAACTAAAGATAAACTTGTGTCTTCAGAAATAAGAAATATCGTGGAGCAAATTATTGGAGAAAAGGTTTCAACATGGTTTGATCAAAATCCATCTGTTGCGAAAGTGGTTTTAGAAAAAATTATCCAAGCTGCAATGGCTAGAGATGTAGCAAGAAAAGCTAGAGATAGTGTTAGAAGAAAAGGAACATTTGAATTATCTGGCTTACCCGGAAAATTAGCAGATTGTCAAATTCAAAAAAGAGA
>MDSZ01087615.1_pt1 | contig 10657 bp, 6 predicted proteins | sample 811201 | NCBI WGS metagenome assembly MDSZ01 (sample SAMN05326647, study PRJNA326480) | marine metagenome | isolation source: seawater | place: Indian Ocean: North | collected 2010
GTGTTGTCTCCTGAAGGTTATTCACGCGTGATGGTTTCATCTAGATTGAGCAGGACTCTCGCGAGCATGGTCCATGACGCCTGTTCGCTGCGATCGCTTTCCGGAATGACAGGGCCATTGGTGCGCTGAGCCACTAGCGTTAGTGTCTTCGCGCCTGCATCCTCGTAAAGAGCTCTTTGTTTATTTAAAAAAGATTTAAGGACCGATGCTTCGTGCGCAGAGGGGTCGCGAGCGAGGCAAAGGCGAAAGCCCATCTCTATCCTTGTCTCATCAGTATTGCCGCCTTCTTGGATCAGGCGTTCAGCGAATCCTTGGGATATTTCAAAAAATGCAGGATCATTTAGCAGAGTCAGTGCCTGCAGGGGTGTGTTGGATCTTATTCTTCGTGTGCAACTGGCGAAAGCATCCGGTGTGTCAAAAACATTGAGGGCGGGGTGAGGTGTTGCACGCCAGCGGTAGGTATATACGGCCCTTCGGTAACGGTCCTCGCCTGAACTGGCGGTCCATTTTCGACGGGATTGACCTAGATTCATGCAGCCTTGAGGTTGAGGCGGATAGACTCCGGGACCGCCCATTTTTTTTGACAAAAGCCCACTTGCTGCCAAAGCGTTATCACGTAGAATTTCTGCATCTAGTCTAAGGCGAGATTGCTTGCCTAATAATTTATTAGCCGGATCGGCTCTAGTAAGTTCAGAACGATTATTTGACGACTGCCTATAGGTGGCTGAAGTAACAATAAGTTTATGAATAGCCTTTTGATTCCATCCAAGGCGCATAAATTCAGTTGCCAGCCAGTCTAGAAGTTTCGGATGGCTGGGTGGTAGGGATTGCGTTCCAAAATCATTTTCAGTCTCAACGATTCCAATTCCAAAATAATGCTGCCAAATTCGGTTTATTGTAACTCTTGCAAGCAGGGGATTATCCTTGCTGGCTATCCAATAGGCAAAATCGAGCCTGTTAGGATTTTTTACATCAGGAAAACTATGAAGTATTTCAGGTGTCCCTGGATCCACTATTTCCGCGGGCCGAGTGAAGTCGCCGTTGATAAAGCGGTGAGAAACTCTGGGCGTCTTGCGCTGGGCCATAACAAGTGTTGTGGCAATTTTAGGACGTGTTTTTTTGTGTCCAGTTATTTCAGCGGTTAATTCTTTTCTGGCCACAGAATTCTCGGACAGTTCTTTCAGGCGAATTTCAAGTTTTGATAATTTCGAGTTATATTGCTTAATTAATTCTAATTCTCCTGCGGAAGGTGCTTCAATTCTTGGCTCATCAGCCTGATTGAGAAATGCAAACAATTGAAAAAACTCTGATTGTTTTATGGGGTCAAATTTATGGTCATGGCATTGGGCGCAGCCAAATGTTAATCCAAAAAACACCTCTCCAGTGGTTGCTACTCTGTCGAAAATAGAGTCGATTCGGAACTGCTCTTTGTCCACTCCTCCTTCAGTGTTGATTTGAGTGTTGCGATGAAATCCGGTGGCAATACGTTGGTCTATTGTTGCTCCAGGAAGCATGTCCCCGGCAATTTGTTCTATTATAAATTGGTCAAAAGGAAGATTCTTATTGTAGGCGTCGATAACCCAATCTCGATACTTCCAAATTGTTCGCGGGGAGTCATGGCTGTAACCATTACTGTCGGCATAACGTGCAAGGTCAAGCCAGTGCCGGCCCCATCTTTCGCCATAGTGTTTTGAGGAAAGCAGCTTATCGACAATTTTGGAATATGCGTTTTTATTTTGGTCGTCCAGGAATTTATCTGTTTCACTCGGGGTGGGCGGTAAGCCGATTAAGTCCAAATAGACCCGACGCAATAAAGTTGTCTGCTCTGCTTGAGGAGATGGCTCAATGTCCGACTCTTCCAATTTGGAAAGTATGAAGTGGTCTATGGGGTTCAGGGGCCATTCGGTTTGTTCGACTTTAGGGAGTGGGTGCCTTTCAGGTTTTATAAGCGCCCAATGATTATTGGTTTCCGCTGAAACCAACAGCCATTCCAATATTAGGCAGATGTAGAGAAAGCCGCGCACACAAATTATACTAAAGATATTTGTGTGATGTGCAAGGCTAGGGATACGGATAGATTTATTTTTTAGGGATACGATTTAGTGTATAATAAAATGTATCGTGCCAAAGTTTTGAACCTGATTGCGACCGAATATCCAAAGCTCTAACACCTGTTACATAACCTGCTTTCCATCCATTTAACCCTATCGTGATCGAGAGCCTATCCGTTGATACAGATAAAGCATCGACTTTAATTACCGTAAAACTATCCGCCTTGCCTTCATGGTTATACTCAGGAGAGCCATATTTTTTGTGGAGCTTATAGTTATATTGCCACACATCGAAACCATCTAAGGCCTTGGCGGTGTTCTTATCAACTGGAGTAGTGAATTTTATTCGAAAGCCTTCCGGTAGGGCTTTCACAGATTGAACCTCAAAAGGAGTTTTACCTGTAAAGGTTACTCTTTCAAGACTGTGAAATGCTGGGGCGTTTGCCGCCCAGGCTTTAACTTTCCCTCCGCCTGCGTAGAGGTTTCCATCTTTACCCATGGTTAATCTATTAACGCCTGATTGGAACCCCTTAAGAAATGGCCATACTGCGCCTTGCCACTGCCCTTCCACCTTTTCTAGCTGGACCCGTGTAATAACCGCATTCTGAAAGTCGCTAACAAGTAACTGCCCTTTAAAGGGACCGAATCTATCATCTATAATTTCAGCTATTCCGCTTGCTGAGCGAACCCACTTATAAGGGAACCAAACAGCCGGTGGGTCCATCGATTTTCTTCCTATGTATTCTTCTTTAGGCGCAGGCTTCGAGGTGGGGTGCCCATAAAAGCCGCCATTTTTTACATTGTTTAATTTACATGCGCCAATCCATGCGCCTTGATTATCAGTGACAAATAAATCTTTCTCCTGCCCAAATGCAATAATGCCATTAGGTTCGCGTAGTCCGCTGGCAAAAGGGGTTGCCTTTTTACTTTCAGGACTAATTTTTAAAGCCCAACCCATATGTTTGGCGTCCCAATGGCCTGCATGTCCAGCGTTAGCTATGACCAGATTTCCGTCTCTATCAAGTACAGGGCCATAGGAAAAGGAATTGTAACTTCCAGTGTAACCCCAATCACTTGAGACGCGCTCGAAAAGATCCGCTACTCCATCATCGTTTGTGTCTTGAAGACGGGTTATTTCGGATTTATTACCCAAATAAATTTGACCGTCTTTAACTAGAAGGCCCATTGGTTCATTCATTCCTCTCGCAAACCGTCGATATTTCATTTTTTGAATTGGCCCGGTAGCGTTTTCCACAATCCAGACCTCACCGGTGTAAGTGCAAATCGCAAGGTCTTTTGGACTGATCCAATCCATGCCTGTAGCGAATAAATTTATATCAGGCAAAGCAAGGGCTTCTACTTTGTAATGTGGATCAAAGACAAAACTGCGGCGAGCTTTTAGGTTGGCAGGTAAAAGAACAGCTTTTGTGTTGGGTTTTTTATTTTCAGGCATGCTAAAACCCTTAGCTGCTTTTGCGGCCGCTATAGGATCTTTGGCGGTAAAACTTATTAGTTCAAATTTAGATGCTGAATTATTTTCTTTTATTGAAACAATGATTTGAGCCATTCGGCCTTCATGCCCTATGAATTGATTGCCCTTAGTGCTGCCTTCTTCTGTAAACTGTTCCTCATTAAAGACAATTTTGTCTTTGATAACTTTAATGGCCCCCTGTCCTTTTAGGATGCATACCAACACATCATCTTTTCTTTGAACTGCAACTGCCTGGGGTAAATCAATATTGATTGGTGTGCCTTCTTCAATATGAGCCTTATGGGCTACGGCCCCTTTTACTGAATCAAACTGGAAAGTTCTGATGAATACATCATTTTGTGAGGCAAAGGTTTCGCGGACTTTAGTAGTGTTTTTATGGCCTTTTAATTGATAAAGCAGCGTTAATTTTCCGTTCAGAGTGCTAAAGCCAGTATATTGAGTTTTGAGAATTCTGTTAGAGTCTTGCGTCCATGGGTGAACAGGTGGGTTTCCCCAAAGCACTTTTCCATTTGGGTGGCAGATAAAGGGTCGTTTTCCGCCGTGGTAGCACGGGCCATATAGGTCGAGGCCTTTCCCTCTCCATGCAGTGTGGACACGCATATTCTGAGTGTCGTAAGCCAAGTGCAGGTTGTTAGATAAATTAACCACAATGCTTCGGCTACTTTTGGTCATAGGCGCCATGCGGAAAAGTTGATCTGCTGGGTCCTGGGCTGGAGGTAGCTCTGGCTTTTTTGCCCCATTCAGGTGGAGGGCGACATTTAGTAAGCTAAATAGAAATATGTAGGTGCGCCTTAGCATGGGAAAATTTTACTTTTTAATTCCCCGGTTAGCAATGGGGCATTTGAAGTTGAATTAAGAGAATCAGATTGCTTTCGAGGGCTTCTAATAATAAGGATAACTCCCTTAAGGCTCCCGTAGCTCAGTTGGATAGAGCAGCGGTTTTCTAAACCGCTGGTCGCTGGTTCGAGTCCAGCCGGGAGTACCATCTAAATTCTGGTATTTTCTCAGTAAGCAAGCCCATAAGGGGGAGCTTTAAGTCTGATCTGCAAAGTTTTAACACTAACTGAGAAAGGAAATTCTTTGAAAAGGAGTTAATCGTCTTACCCTCTATATTTTGGGAGGGGCATGCAGAGAGTCAGGAGTTGCCTCTCTAGGATTGGTTAATTAGGTTTTCCATATGAAACATGTCTTATTGATTTTGTCGGTCGTTTTATTGGTGGGCTGTGTTTCAGGATCAATGTGGATTTCTGACCCGAATGATTTAAATAATGTGACTATTGAAAAGGCGATTCGTAAGAAACTTATGAAACCTTCGGGCAGGCTCACCAAAAGAAAATTGGATATGGTGGATTCCCTGAGCATTACTTCGAGTCAGCTAACTTCTGTCAAGGAATTGAGTGTACTCACAGAATTAAGGTTTCTGGATCTCTACAACAATGATTTAACAGACGTAAAAGGATTGGAGGGATTGGTCCGTTTGGAATCTTTAAATTTAGGTGAAAACCAGCTTACAGATATTAGTGCCCTATCAGGATTAACACGATTAAAGAGCCTTGCTCTTGGTGAAAATAAACTGATCTCTGTGGGGGCCTTGGGAAGCCTTACTGATTTAGAGTCTCTGGATCTCTACAATAACAAACTCACCAGTGTTGAAGGCTTGGGAAGGTTGATGAAGCTAAAGAGTATATACTTGGATGGCAATCAGCTGAGTACTGTGGAAGGATTAGAATTGTTGCCCCGTCTGGAAAACTTGTGGCTCTCGGGTAACCCCGATATCACCAGAACGTACATAGATAAATTACAAAAGGCTCTGCCGAACTGTGATATTACTCCAAAGTTTTACGAATAGTGAGAACAGTTTCTCTGAAAAAAATCTTTAGGTATTGTCATTAGTTCAATGGCACTCGCGTATAGGGGCTGGAGATATAGGTCTTATATATTTGGCCTCCTCGTCGGATGGTTTTGCGATGGTTGCTAAAGAAATCTATATGTTTCTTTCCTGCTTCTGCAGGTAACGTGAAATTCCATGAGTTATCTCCTTTCTGATACTTCATGGGTGCAGATTGGTTTTCAGGAAATAGGTCGCCAAGGTAAGCTGCACTGCCATCTGGACCGCGATCATAAATCCACCAGATTTGGCCACTTTGAGCCTGCGCTCCGGCAGGAAAAGATACCTTAATCTCAATCTTTTCCTCATTGACCCAGCTCTTTACCCGGGGGGAAGGCAATAATCCTTCACCGCCGAAAAAATGATGCAGTAAAAACGCTGCCTTATTTTGCTCGCTTCGTTCGGCAGCCGGGTGCGGTTCACGAATTCCATGTCCGGAATTGGCGCGAAGATATACTGGCACGTTCGGATAGTGTTTGCCTCCCCATGCCAAATCAAATGCTACAAAATCGTGGGTGCCCGGGTGGAACAATACTTGCACACCCCGTTTTTTTAACTCGGTCAGTTTTGGAGCGATAAATACTTGCGGTGACATTGATTTGGCCAACCGTTGCAGGTCGCTCCATTTGTGCCCGGCTTCAATTGCGTCTCGGTTGTAGACGGGGCCAAAGGTCCCGCCAAGGAAGGTATGGTTGAAGATTTGACGCTCATTAATTCTTTTGCGCTGGCTACGGAGGCGCGCAGCATATTGCTTGTTAGCTTTACCAAGTTCAGCCCAAGTTTTTTCATCGCAAAGCCGCAAAGGTGAAGGCCAGATAGGTGAGACTGACGCATGTAAAGCAGTGAGTCGGTCATCTTGCAGCAAGGCTACTGAGGGCGAGGCTCCATTCTTTGAGCCGCCTGACATGGCGACTTTACCTCTCTCGAAATGGTTCTTCTCGGCATAGGCAGCAGTTGTTGCACGCATTAAAGCCGCGGGCCAACCCCAATATTGGATGGAATATTTCGGGTTTAAGGTTTTGATGAATCGCCTCTCGGCCATTCGGCCCAGTTCTGGAAGGCCTGAGGCCGGCAAGACCTGAACGACAGTAAACACTAACCCTACACCACCACGCAGCAACTCGGCATCCACTCCACGAGGAGGGAAATCATTCTGCATATTGCGCAGCTGATGGCCGCCGGTTAGATGGAAGCCTTTAGCTTTACGATCGTGTGGCACAATTAACCTAACAGGCAGTCGGTATACGTTCCCAGGAACCAATTCCCCAACGCGAATGGTTATAAGTTTTTGGCGGGTCATTACTTCTCCTCGTACGGGATACCAATCTTTCAACACCTTCACGTCTAGTGTAGTGGCATCACGAATGGCCGCCATATCGAATAATTCGCCAGCTTGGGCAGCAAGGCCAAAAAGGCTTGCTCCCATAAGAATTCCAGCCTTTATAAATCTCATTGATTAATTAATTTAAGTGCAATCTCGGTATTTCGTTTAATGAATTTTATGAATAGGGATAACAGTGAAACAAAACCTATTTGGAAGGTTGAAGAACTGTAGCCTTTCCTTTGAGCCGCGGATCATGGGCTGCCTGAAATTGGCCATTAAAAAAGCCTACTGCTTGAGTGGCCCCCATGCTTTCATAAATTTTTAGTTGGTGGCCTCGCTGTTTTAAGTTTTTTAGGGCAGTTTCTCCTGCTTTTCTTTCAATTCGTATTGAGTCAGGTTTCCATTGATGGTGAAAGTGTGGTTGAGCTAACGCTTCCTTGGCCGGTAAGCCGTAGTCCAGCATATGAATAATAGCGAGGAGGGTCTGGGTGATTATTGTGGGCCCACCGGCTGCACCTACCGCTATAATAGGTTTATTGCCCTTGAGCACAATTGTGGGGCTCATGCTCGATAAAGGTCGTTTTCCCGGGGCAACCGAGTTGGCCTCTGCGCCCAGTAGGCCAAAGGCATTAGGCACTCCGGGGGCAACTGCAAAATCATCCATTTCGTTATTCATGATCACGCCGGTGCCTGGGATAACGACTTTGGATCCAAAGGATGTGTTAATGGTCGCGGTAATGGCCACCCAGTTGCCTTCACTGTCTGCGCAAGAGAAATGAGTGGTGTGTTTGCTGAACACATCCTCATTGGATCGAGGGGGCGTCCCGTAGGATTTTACGGTTGAAGCTTTTTTTAGGTCAATTTTTCCAGCTAATTTTTTAGCGTAACCCTTATCCACTAGTCCTTTTGGGACCTTTGCAAAGGCAGGATCGCCCAACCAATGTGCTCGGTCAGCAAAGGCCAGTTTCATTGATTCAGTGATGAGGTGATAAAAGTCGGCTGACTTGGGGTTGATCTTCTGTAAATCATAACCCTCTAGCATATTCAGAATCTGGGCCACATGCACTCCTCCCGAGCTGGGCGGGGGCATCCCCAAGATAGTATACCCCCGATAGGTCGTGCGTACCGGATCCAAATTGGTAGTATGATATCTTGCAAAATCCGCCGTAGAAATAATGCCGCCATTACTCTTCATCCAAGCGGCGGTTTTTTTTGCAAAAGGCCCCTTGTAAAACCAATCCGTCCCATGTTTGGCCACCTGACGGTAGGTGTTAGCTAAATCCGGCTGTTTGAGAATTTGACCGGCCCGCTTTGGATTTCCATTTTGATCCAATAGAATTTTTGCAGCAGCAGGAAACTTTCTTATATCGCGGGCTTTTACACGAATCCGTCCGGCATATGCGGTCGGAATTTTGAATCCATCCTCAGCAATCTTGGCCGCATTCTCCAGATGTATGCTAAAGGAGAGTTTGCCGTGATTTTCGATCAGTTCAGCATAAGCCTTTAGTGCTCCCGGCACTCCAATAGCTAAGGCTCCAGTTTGACTTAGATTTGTGTCGGCCTTACCATTGCGTAGGTACATGTTGCGGTGGGCCGCGGCTGGGGCTTGTTCCCGGCCATTGAGTGTCATTACTTTACCATCGGCTAACCGTGCCACTACAAAACATCCTCCGCCGATTCCTGAATTGTATCCGTTAACAACGCCTAAGGTAAGTCCTGCAGCTACGGCCGCGTCAAAGGCGTTACCCCCATTTTTTAAAGCATGAATAGCTGCATCAGTTGCTATTGGGTCAACCGTGGCTACTGCGCCTGCGGGGGCTGGCCTGAGTGGGTAGGAAAAAAAAATCAGGACGACAAGAAATTGGCGAAAAAAACCATTCATGAGACGGATTGACTATTTCATTTTGAACTACTTCCAGTCCAGTCCCGATTGAAGCGTGTTGAAATTTACATGACCTGTGGTGGTCACCGCCACCATGTCCTCTACCCGTACACCACCATATTTAGCCGAATAAAGTCCCGGCTCCACTGTGAAAACCTCGTTAACCATTATTTTTCCCCCGTCCTTGGCCAGTAAAATTGGCTCATGTACGTCTAGTCCAATACCGTGCCCGGTGCCGTGGCGCATCCCAATATATTCCTCATCGGCATCATCAGGGGGTTGGCCCATATGGTATCCCCCTGCCCTGATAACTTCTGTCACAGCTTCATGCACTGCCTGGCCTGTGGTTTCCGGTCGCAGTGCTTCACAACCGACCCGATGGGCCTGTAGAACGCAGGCATGCATGTCGCGAACCTGATCAGAAGGATCTCCGTTAACCACCGTTCGAGTGCAATCACCGCAATAATGGGTGTGGTTATGAGTTGGAAAAATATCCACAATCACCGGCAGATCCTTCTGTAAGGGGCCGGTGCCAAAGTGATGACAATCGGCAACATGTGGAATGGTTACCACAATTGAGTCATGTAAAGTAGTGCAGTCATGATCTAACACAAAACGGCTAATAAGTTGACGTACCCGTTCAGAGGTTAGGGCAATGCCCTCATGCTGCAATATGCCATCGGAGTTGGCCGGCGCTTTGGCAATAAGTGAGCAGGCCATTTGCATGGCATCTTCAGTAACTTTTTGAGCCTCACGCAGGTGTTGCAGTTCTTCCTCACTTTTAATACGTCTTTCCAGCACACCAAAACTTGAATCGTATTGTAATCGGATGCCAATTTTCTGAATTTCATTAGCGAATAAAAAAGGTAGTGTCCGATCTACCTGCACCTCTTTTACTCCCGCCTGTCTCAAGCATTCAGCACCGGCTTGAGCCAGTGCGGTATCTCGGTCACCATCTAGGCCTTCCTCGGGGGTGAAATCGGAGGCACACCCAATCTTATCAGCTTTGGCCAAGCGCTTTGCCCGGTCCATCTCGATATCACGGACCAGAAGGGTGGTTTTTTCGTCGGGTAATTGCGCGAAAAAGGCCGAATCTCCAACTGAAAACTGAATCCGGTGGAACAAGGTCATGTTTACGGCTGGCACTCCGGCCAGAACTTTGGCTATTGAATTGCTCATTTATTTTTTAGGAAATAATTAAAAAATTTATAGATTACAGAATTACTCTCTAAGTTCGGTGAATGGTCGGGTCGATTGGTCATGGCCACGCGGTTCTTTACGCCGATTAGATTATTAATGGCGATGGTGTGATTTAAAGCTTCCCATCGATGCGGGCCATCCTCTGAGCCGCCACTAACCAGGAAAGGTCGCGGAGCCATTAAGGCGTGCAGCTCGTGCAGGTCGCGGTCAGTTTTCAGCAGGTGCGGGTAAAGTCCGCGAGCGGGATTGTCGGCCTTGGGGACGCCACGTTTGCGCCAGGGCTTAGGATGATAGCCCAGATACCAAGGCTCCCAATAGTTAACACTCGGGCGCGTATCAAAAACAATACCAGGATCCGACCATGCCGCAGCGGCAAATTTATCATACAAGCAAGAGGCAAACATTGCCCATTTACCACCATATGAATGACCAACGATTCCGATACGTTGCATATCTACTTCTGGTTGATTGGCTAACACATGCCAGGCATTGGCAGCCGCGCAACCCAACATTGATAGCGGCTGAACAGTTGCTTTTTCTATTGAAGGATAATAGGTGGCGTAGGTCCGGTTATTGGTTGTTTCTGTGCTCCCGATGGAAAGTGTCACAAATCCTTGGCGCGCTAGTTGTAACGCAAAATCGCGATGTGGATTTTTTCCTAATCCAACAGCAGTTTCCGGTTCGTAAAATACGGTTACCACAGCCGGACGCTTTCCTTGGCCATCGGGGGTTAAAAGGTAACCCGTGGTAAACTCCACAGGAGTCCATTTAAAACGTATTTTGAGCTGCCGAAAATTCTCCCGGGGTTTTTCTTGAAGCA
>MDSZ01106463.1_pt1 | contig 10657 bp, 8 predicted proteins | sample 811201 | NCBI WGS metagenome assembly MDSZ01 (sample SAMN05326647, study PRJNA326480) | marine metagenome | isolation source: seawater | place: Indian Ocean: North | collected 2010
ACGCGCGCTCCTTTTCCATCTACAAGTTCCGGTCGATGCGGACCGATGCGAGCGATCATCAGGCCGCCACATTGACCCGGCGCGACGATGATCGCGTGACCCGTGTCGGCGCTTTTCTTCGGCGCACCAGCATCGATGAATTACCGCAGCTTTTCAATGTGTTGAAAGGCGACATGAGCATCGTTGGCCCACGTCCCCATGCGGCGGCGGCAAAGGCGGGCAACAGCCTTTATTGGGAAGTCGACCCGCGTTACTGGGCGCGCCATTGCATCAAGCCGGGGATGACCGGCCTTGCCCAGGTGCGCGGCCATCGCGGCTCCACCGACCATCATCAGGACCTGATCGACCGGCTTCAGTCGGACCTCGAATATGTCAGCGACTGGTCGATCTGGCGCGACATGCGTATCATCGTCGCGACGCTGGGCGTGCTCGTGCATCACAAGGCTTATTAAGCATGCCCGCGATCGACCTGATTTTGCTTGTCATTCTGGCGCTGTGCCTGATCGCCGTCGCCTGGCCGTTTCTTTGCTATCCGCTGGTCCTGCGCGCGCTGCCGACGCGCGCTGAACAGCCGGTTGTGGCGCCTGTCCCCAGCGCCTCGCTGCTGTTCTGCGCCTATAATGAAGCCGCCGCGATGCCGGACAAGCTCGCCAATCTGGCGATGTTGCGCCAGCGTCATCCCGACCTTGAATGCCTGGCCTTCGACGACGGGTCGAGCGACGGCACTGGCGATCTGATCGCGGCCGCGGGGCATGTCACGCTGCTGCGCGGTCCCGGACGCAGCGGCAAGGCGCATGGCATGAAGCAGCTTGCCGCCCGCGCGCGCGGCGACGTGCTGATCTTCACCGACGCCAATGTGCTGCTGGACCCTGACGCGATCGACCGGCTGCTCGCCCGTTATGCCGATCCGGCGATCGGCGGCGTGCTCGGATCGCTCCACTATGTCGGCGCGGACGAAAGCGCCACCGCATCGGTCGGGTCGCTGTACTGGCGGCTGGAGGAACGGCTGAAGGACGAGGAATCGCGGACCGGCAATGTGTTGGGCGCGGATGGCTCCATCTTCTCGATCCGCCGCAGCCTTTACCCCGAATTCCCCGACAGCGTGCTCGACGACCTCACAGTGTCGATGGCGGTCGTGTTCGCCGGCCGGCGGCTCATCAAGGCGAAGGATGTCATCGCCCGCGAACGGCTGGTGGCGGCGCGCGGTGACGAATATCGGCGCAAGGTCCGCATCGCCGCGCGCGCCTGGCATACGCACCGTTATCTGCGCCCGCAATTGCGCCGCATGGCCGCGATCGACCGCTTCAAATATGCGTCGCGCAAGATTGTCCGCTGGTTCGGCGGGGCGTTCATCCTGACCGGCGCGCTGGCGGCCGCGATCCTCGCCTGGCGTCTCTCTCCGCTGCTTTTGGTCATCGGCGTCGCTGTCGTCGCCTTCGCGGTCCTGACGGGCACCCGCGCGCGCCGCGGCCCCCTGGCGGCGCTGGTCGACATGCTGATCGCCTATGCCGCCACCTTGCAGGGCGTGACAAAGGCGATGCGCGGGCGCACCGTCACCATCTGGAACCCGGCGCAATCGCGCTGACCCTCTCGCTTCTGCGCGACGATATAGTATAGGCGCTGGCCTGACCCCATGCGGAGACTGACGTGATTACTGTCCAGCGGGTGGCCAAGGCCGCCGGCAAGCATTTGACCCGGACCGCGCTGAAACTGCGCCAGGCGCTGGGCGCGCGCGCGTCGCGCGGCTGCCCGGCCTGCGGCAGGACGGTGGTCGGTTTCTTCCGCTATGGCGACAACCCCGAATGGGGCTGCCCGGCCTGCGGCGCGTCCCCGCGCGAGCGGCTGATGAACTGGCTGATCGGGGAAGGCCGCCTGACCGTGCCGGTCGATGGCGCGGTGCTGCACATGGCCCCCAATGAAGGCAGTCTGGTCCGCCGCTTTTCCGCCGCGGCCGATTATGTCCCCGCCGATCTCGACCCCGCACGCTACACGGTGCCAGCCATGCGGCGCGTCGACCTGATGGAACTGGCCGACGTCGATCGCTACGACCTCTTCTACGCCAGCCATGTGATGGAGCATGTGCCCGACGATAGGGCGGTGCTGCGCAACATATTGCGCGCATTGAAGCCGGGCGGCGAGGCCTGGCTAATTGTCCCGTTATGGGACAAGCCGACCGAGGATGGCAGTTTCGCCATGCCCCCGCGCGAGCGGGAACGGCGCTTTGGCCAGTGGGACCATGTCCGCCAATATGGCCCCGATTTCGCGGACCGCATCCGCGCCGCGGGCTTCGATCTGGAGGAGATTGACGCCGCGTCGATCGACCCCGACCTGCGTCATTTCTACGCGCTCGACGACCGGCTGTTCAGGGCGCGCAAGCCACGATGAGCCGCCTCGCCCGGTTGGAGGGCAGCGCCCGCATCCTGGCCCTGGTGAAACTCGCCAATGTCGGGCTGGTGCTGATCTGGGGCTTTGCCGTCACCTTCGTATTCGTGCGCGTGCTCCCGATCGCGGAATTTCAGGCCTTCCTGCTGCTGGTCGCGTTCGGCAATTTCACCATTTCGGCGGAATTCGGCCTCACCAGCATCATCTACGCCCGCTTGCGGCGGCACTGGCTGGGGCGCGGCGAGGGCACGGACGATGGCGGCTTCCGGCTGGAGGAAATGGGCGTGCTGTTCCTGTTCCTGGGCCTGCTGGTCGCGGGCGGGACGCTGATCCTGCTGGTCGCCTTGGCGATGGGATGGCTGGCGACGGCCATGCCGTTCCTGTTCCTGCTGTTCTTCCTGTCTGCCTGCCTCAACCTGCCGGCCTTGCTCGCAAAGCGCGCGCTGGCGGCGGTCGATGGCAATTTCCTGTGGGAAGCGCTCGATTGCGCGCGCCGCGTCGTCACCATCGCACTGCTGCTCGCCATCCTTGCGGGCCTCGACCCGCGCCTGTCCGTCGCGCTGCAACTGATCGTCAGCGTCATCATGATCGGTGTCGCCATCGGCCATGTTCACCGGCGGCTGGGGATGCGCCGGCGTCACTGGCTGGCCGTGCGCGTGGGCGGGGGCCATGTGCGCAGCCACTATATGCGCGACATCGGCGCGTCGGCGGCATTCACCGTGTCGGACATCATCGCTTATAACGCGCCCTATTTCACCATTGCGGTGGTGACGTCGGACGCGCGGCCGATGCTGGTGTTCGATTTCTTCTTCAAGATGGCGCGCGCCCTGTCGATGCTGGTCCGCGCTCTGGTGGAGGCGGTGTTGCCCCGCGTCACCCGCGCCTATCATGCCGGCGACCGGCCGCGGCTGCGGCAATTGCTGGGCCGCGCGCTCGCTGCCGCGATGCTGTTCGCGCTGGCGCTGGCGGCGGTCTTGTGGGGGGCGGGCGATCGGCTGTTCACGATCCTGTTCGACGGGCAGGCGAGCATCGACCGCGCGGACATCGGCCTCATCCTGCTGGCGCTGGCCGCGCTCACGATCGTCAGCGTGTCGGTCTATGTACAGGCGGCGCTGGGCCGTTTCGCGCATCTGCTCGGCCGGTCGCTGCCCTTTCTCGCCGGATCGCTGGCAAGCGCGCCGCTCGCCCTCTCGCTGTTTCCCGGCCGCTTCGATCTCGGTTTCCTGACGCTCTATGCGCTGACCCTGATCGCGGTGGCGGGGCTGCATCTTCTCTCGCTGCGGACGCTGGCGCGCGCATGAAGGTCGCGATGCTCGATCCGTCGCTCTTCACCGGGCGCTATGACGACAGCCTGTGCGCGGCGCTGGCCGCGCAGGGTGCGCAGGTGACGTTGCTCGGTCGCCCGATGCGCCCCACCGATGCGATCGCGCCGCAGGGCTATCGCTATCGCCCGCATTTCTTCCGCAGCAGCGAAGCGCTGCGCGACCGGCTGGGCGAAGGGCGCGCCTTTCGCCTGGCCAAGGCAGCGGAATATGGGCTGGCCTGCGCGCTGGGCGATCTGCGTCCGCTGACGCAAGCCGATGTCGTCCACGTCCAGTGGCTGCCGCTCGCACCCGCCGACCGGATGATGCTGAAGCGACTGGCGGGCCGCGTAGCGCTGGTCCACACCGTCCACAATGCCGACGCCTATCATGCCGATGCGGGGGTTCAGGGGCGCGGCTACCGCGCGCTGCTTGACGGCTTCGATGCGCTGATCGTTCATGGGGAAACGACCCGCGCCGCGTTGGTCGGGCAGGGCATCGCCCCGGCCCGCATCCATGTGACGCCGCACCCGCCCATGCGCCTGGCGTGCGCGACGCAGGCGGACCTTGACGCTGTGCCGCAACCGATGCTGCCGCGCCTGCTCTTCTTCGGCACCATCCGGCCCTATAAGGGCGTGGACGTGCTGGTCGACGCCTGCATTTCCCTTTGGCGGCAGGGTCATGGCTTTGAACTGGCGATCGCGGGCAAGCCCTTCATCGATATGACGCCGATGATCGAGGCCGTCGCGCGCGCCGGTTTTGCCGACCGGCTGGTGACGGATCTGGGCTTCCTGACTGAAGGCCGGCTCGACGCGCATATGGCGCGCGCGGACATGATCGCCTTTCCCTATCGCCATATCGATTCGAGCGGGGCGTTTCTTTCCGCGCTCCATCATGGCAAGGCGATGGTCACGTCGGACGCGGGCATGTTCGGCCAGTTGCCCGATGGCGTCGCGACGCGCGCGCCGGCCGGGGACGCAGCGGCCTTGGGCGAAGCGCTCTTGCCCCTGATCGAAAGCCCCGCCATCAGGCGGGAACAGGGCGCCCGTGCGCGCGCCTATGGAGAAACTATGGGGTCCTGGCGGGAAATGGCGGCAACGACGATCGACATTTATCAGCGCGTGCTGGAGCAGCGGGCATGAGCCGCTATCGCCGCGAATTGGGCGATCGGCTGCTGGCGCTGCGGCTGGCGGCGGCGGGCCGCGTCCACCAATATCCGGAGGTGCAGGCGCTGCGCCGGTTCCTCACCAGCTTCGCCGTCGATTGCCTGTTCGATGTCGGGGCCAATCGCGGCCAATATGCAACGATGGCGCGCCGGGATGCGGGCTACAGAGGCCTCATCCTCTCCTTCGAACCCAATCCCGATATTTTCGCGCTGCTGGAAAAGCGCGCCGCCGCCGATCCGCGCTGGCATGTGTTCAACATGGCGCTGTCCGACTTTGACGGCACGGCCAGCTTCAACATCATGGCAGCCGATCAGTTCAGTTCGTTGAAAAAGCCTTCGAGTGTGCAGGATGCCATCTTCGCCGATCGCAACAAGGTGACGAAGACGGTCGAGATGCAGTGCCGCCGGCTCGATACGTTGCTGCCCGACCTGGTGACACAGCATGGCTTTGCCCGGCCGTTCCTCAAGATGGACACGCAGGGCCACGACCTGTCGGTGTGCGAAGGCGCAGGAGATCAGATCGGTCGGATGCTGGGCGTCCAGACCGAACTTGGCGTGCGCCCCATCTATGACGGCGGCACCGGCTATCGCGCGATGATCGATTGGCTGGAAGCGCGCGATTTCGTCCCATCGGCCTTCTTCGCCAATAATAAGGGGCATTTCCCGCTGCTGGTCGAAATGGACGGCATTTTCGTCAACCGGACGCTGGTGCGCGACTGACCATGGGCGCGCCCGGATCGTTCGTGTCCGCGCGACGCCTGTTCCTGGCGGGGGCCTTGTGCCTGACGCTGTGGGTGATCGGCACCTTCCTGTGGCATGTCACCTACCGGCAGGGGATCAGCCTGGCCGTCATCCTTCTCCTCGATCAGGATCTGCCCGCGCTGCTCGGCGCGCTGGCGCTGCTGGCGCTCGCCGCGCCCTGGGCGGAAGGGCGTGGTTTCAGCCTGCCGCCGCCTACCGCGCGGATTGTGATACCCTTGGTCGTGCTGCTGGGCCTTGCCGCCTGGACCGGCCATTATGCGCTGTTTCAGGATTATGCGATCAGCCGGGACGAAGAAGTCGCCCGCTTCGCTGCCGCCTATATGCGCGAAGGGCTGTTTGCCCGGCCCATCCCGATCGAATGGGAACCCTATCGCCGGGCGATCATGCCCGAATTTTTCTCGCCCTTCGGCGCGGCGGATTACTGGACTGCCGCCTATCTGCCGGTGAACAGCGCGATCCAGGCTTTGTTCTGGCAATTGGGCGATCCCAATCTGGCCGGGCCGGTGCTGCTGATGACCGGCCTTATCGCCCTGTGGCGCGTGGCGCTGCGCCTGATGCCCGACCGGCCCGATGCGGTCTGGGTCACGCTGATCCTCGCCTTTTCATCCTGCCAGCTGTGGGTCACGGCCATGACCCCCTATGCGATGACGGGGCATTTCGCGCTCAACCTCGTCTGGCTGGCGCTGGTGCTGCGCGGCGGATGGCTGGGCCATGGCGCGGCGGGGCTGGTCGCGCTGATCGCGGCGGGGCTGCACCAATGGCATTTCCCGCCCTTGTTCATCGCGCCCTTCATCCTGTGGATGTTGCTGGCGCGCCGCTGGCAGGTGGCGGCCTTCCATGCGCTGACGCTGGTGGCGATCGTGATCGTGTGGGCCAAGCTGTGGCCGGGTTTCCTGTTGCACGCGCTGGGCGCGCCGGCGGATGTTCGCCCGTCGGCCGGGGTGGCGGACAAGATTGGCAGCCTGTTCGAACGGCTGGGCGATCGCTGGCAGCCGCTGGTCAACCTCACCCGCTATATCGCCTGGAACAACATATTGATGGTGCCGCTCGCCGCGCTGGGCGTCGCGGCGATGCGCTGGCGCGCGCTGCTGGCCGGTCGGGAAATCGCACTGCCGCTGGCGCTGGGCTGTGTGGCGGGGTGCGGACTGGCGTTGGCGCAGGGCTATGGCTGGGGCTTTCGCTACGCCCATGGCTTCATCGGCCCCTTCTGCCTGCTTGCCGGCCTGGGCTGGGCGCGTTTCCGCCCGCAGGACGCGATGCGGCCGGTGCTGATCGGCCTGCTCGTCACCATCCTGTCGAGCGGCTACCTTGTCTGGCGCACCTATGAATTTGTCGCGCCCTACGCCGCCAGCCATCGGCTGATCGATTCGAGCGAAGCCGACGTCGTGTTGGTCGACCCGCGCGGCGGCCTCTATGTCACCGACCTGGTGCGGGGGCGCAACGGCGTGCCGGGGCGGCCGATGGTCATGAACCTTGGCATGCTGACCATCGAGCAGGTCGATGAACTGTGCCACAATTATGTGGTGCAGCTGTTCGAGCGCGCCGACTTCCGGCCGCTGGGCGTGCCGCTGGCGCGCTGGAACCTCGACCGCATGGACATGCTGCGCGCGCATATGAAGGAAGCGGGCTGCGACAAGCCGGTCCAGCCGCCGCTGCCCGAGACTATGGAAGAGGCGTTCAACGCCGCCGACAACGCGATGTAAGGCGACAGGGAAGGGGCGTTACTGCCCCTTCACATAGACGCGCTTGCCCCCGATCCAGGTTTCCAGCACCTGCGTCGTGCGAATATCGGCCGGCTGCGCGGTCGAAATATCGCGGTCGATCAGCAGGAAATCGGCGCGTTGGCCCGGCACCAGGCTGCCGAACTTCTTTTCCGCAAAACCAGCATAGGCCGCCTGCCGGGTGAAGCCGTCGAGCGCCGCTTGAAAGCTCACGCGTTGCTGCGGCATCCATCCGCCGACCGGCTGACCCTTTGCATCCTCCCGCGACATGGCGACCGCGATGCCGGGGAAGGGATTGGGGCTTTCCACCGGCACGTCGGAGCCGAAGGCGAGCGGCACGCGATTGTCGAGCATCGTCTTCCACGCATAGGCGCCCGCCAGTCGGGCTTCGCCCAGCCGCGCCGTCGCCATGCGCCAGTCCGACGCTTCATGCACCGGCTGCATCGAAGCAACCACGCCCAGCGGACCGAAGCGCGGCAGGTCGGCCGGATCGATGATTTGCGCATGTTCGATGCGCCAGCGCCGGTCGCCCTTGTAGGTTTCGGCCAGTTCCTGAATCGCGTCCAGCGCCTCGCCATTGGCGGCATCGCCGATCGCGTGCATCGCGACCTGGAAATTGTCCATCGCCGCCCGGCTCATGATGTTGCGCAATTGCGTGTCGGGGATCAAGCGAAGGCCGCGCTGGCCCGGCGCATCGGCATAGTCGCCCTTCAGCCATGCCCCGCGCGATCCCAGCGCGCCGTCCAGCAGCAGCTTGATCCCGCCCATGCGCAGATGGTCGTCATACAGCCATGGCGTCGGTTCCGGCCCGGCGATCAGCACCATATTGTCCAGCCCCATGGCGTAGGACATGATCCGCACGCGCAGCGCGCCGCGATCGGCCGACCGGCGGAACGCCTGCCAATCCTCGATGCTGGTGCCCATGTCGGCGATGCCGGTGATGCCCATCGACAGTAGCGCGCGCTGCGCCTTTTCAAGGGCCAGGTCGCGATCCTTGGGCGCGGGCGGCGGCACGACCTTCTGCATCAGGTCCATCGCCCGGTCGACCAACACGCCCGCAGGCTTGCCGCCCGTCATTTCGATCCGCCCGCCCGCCGGCGCCTTGGTCGCGCCGGTGATCCCGGCCGCGCGGATGGCGGCGCTGTTGGCCCAGCCGGCATGGCCGTCCACCCGTTCCAGCCACACCGGAATGTCGCTGACCGCCGCGTCCAGGTCAGCGGCGGTGGGAAATCGGCCCAGACCCCATTGTTCCTGGTTCCAGCCCGTGCCGATGATCCATTTGCGGCCCGGATTGGCGGCGACATAGGCGCGGATCTTCTCCTGCGCCTGCGCCAGCGATGTCGTGTCCGACAGGTCGAGCGTGATGAGCGACAGGCCATAGCCCATCACATGGCCATGCGCGTCAATGAGGCCGGGGATCAGCGTCTTGCCGCCGCCGTCCAGCTTGAACGCCAGCCCCTTGGGCGGCTCGGGCCAGGGCTCGCCCTTCTTGCGCTTCTTGGGCCGTTTATATTCCGGTTCCTTGTAGCGGCCCTCGATCAGCTTTTCGACCTTGCCGTCATCGTCGATCATCAGCGCGCCGAAGCGCACGATCTTGCCATTGGCGTCCAGCGCGATGCCGTTCACATTGTCGATGACGCCCGCCGCCAGAACCGGCGCCGGACACAGGGCGAGCGCGATCGCGGCGCTCGAAACGAAAATCTTCATGCTCGGGTCAGTCTCCGCACCAATGCGCTCGTGTCCTGCCGATGGCCGCCCATAGCCTGCACATCGGCGTAAAATTGATCGATCATCGCCGTCACCGGCAATGTCGCGCCATTGGCGCGCGCTTCGTCCAGCGCCAGTCCCAGATCCTTGCGCATCCAGTCGACGGCGAAGCCGAAGTCGAATTCGTCGCGCGCCATCGTTCCCCAATATCGGTCCATCTGCCAGCTTTGCGCCGCGCCGCCCGAAATCGCCTCGAACACCGCGTCCAGATCCAGTTCCGCCGCCTGCGCGAACCGCAAGGCTTCGGACAGGCCCTGGATAATGCCGGCGATGCAGATCTGGTTCGCCATCTTGGCGGTCTGGCCCGCGCCCGCGCCGCCGACATGGATGATGCGCGTGGCATAGGCCTGCATCACGATCTTCGCCGCCGCGACCGCCGGTTCGCTGCCCCCGCACATGATGGCGAGCTTGCCGTCCTGCGCGCCCGAATGGCCGCCGGTGACAGGCGCGTCGACGCTGTGGATGCCGCGGCTTTCGCCTTCCACGAACAATTGCCGGGCGATGCGCGCGGATACGGTGGTGTGGTCGATGAACAGGCCGCCCGGCTGCATGGATCGGAACGCGCCTTCGCGCCCCAGCGCCACCTGCGCCAGATCATCGTCGGTGCCCACGCAACTGATGACGATGTCCGCATCCTCTGCGGCCTTGGCCGGGCTGATCGCGACCGCGCCGCCATAGGCTTCGGCCCAGCTTTTCGCCTTGCCGATGGATCGGTTGTAGACCGTCAGCTCATGCCCGGCCTTCGCCAGATGTCCAGCCATCGGAGCCCCCATGGTCCCCAGGCCGATAAACGCGATCCTAGCCATCCCGCCTCATATATTTGCGTGCTTGGACCTCCGCCATAGGGCCAGTGCCGGGACAGTTCCAGTTTCTTCGCAGCTGTTTTTGGTCTAGGGGGCGGGCATGAATACGCTCGCGAAGATCGAAAGCGCCCTGCCGCTGCCCGTCACCGTCGATGACATATTGGCCGCCCGCACCCGCATTGCCGGAGCGATCGTCAAGACGCCGACGTTGATCAGCCAGACGCTGTCCGACATGCTGGGCTGCAAGGTCTATCTGAAGTTCGAAAATCTCCAGTTCACCGCCGCCTACAAGGAACGCGGCGCGCTCAACCGTCTGCTGCAACTGGACGATGCGTCCAGGGCGAAGGGCGTCATTGCCGCTTCGGCGGGCAATCATGCGCAGGGCCTTGCCTATCATGGCAAGCGGCTGGGCGTGCCCGTCACCATCGTGATGCCCACGACCACGCCGATCATCAAGGTGACGCAGACCCGCAGCCACGGCGCGACCGTTGTGCAATTTGGCGAGAAGTTCGATGACGCCTATGCCCATGCCCGTGAACTGGAGGCGGCGCAGGGGCTGACCTTCGTCCATCCCTTCGACGAACCGGACATCATCGCGGGGCAGGGCACGGTCGCGCTTGAAATGCTGGAGGATGCGCCGGAGATCGACACTTTGGTAATCCCGATCGGCGGCGGCGGCCTGTTTTCGGGCATGGGCACGGCGGCGCGCGCCATGAAGCCGGATATTCGCCTGATCGGTGTGCAGGCGGAGCTTTA
>MDSZ01137424.1_pt1 | contig 10657 bp, 9 predicted proteins | sample 811201 | NCBI WGS metagenome assembly MDSZ01 (sample SAMN05326647, study PRJNA326480) | marine metagenome | isolation source: seawater | place: Indian Ocean: North | collected 2010
TAATGGAGTTATTTGGAAGATTTAAGGATTTAGCAGATAAGAAAAAAGAAATATTTGAGGAAGATTTAATTGCTTTAGCTGAAGATAGGTCTTCATCTTATGATGAACACATTAAGTTTGTATCTTTAGAGGTAAATGCTGGTTCAGTTGAAAAACCTGAAGCAAATTTAAAGATAGAAGTGGATAATAAAATTAAATCAGTAAAAATAAATGGAAATGGCCCAGTGGATGCAACATTCAACGCTATAAAAAAACTGACATCTACTGAATTTAAATTAAAACTTTACCAAGTAAATGCAATTACTGCTGGCACAGATGCTCAAGGAGAAGTTACTGTAAGATTAGAAGATAAAGATTTATCTTCTCAGGCAAAAGGAAGTGATCCAGATATAATTGTTGCATCTGCAAAAGCATATATAAATGCATTAAATAGATTAATTTTTAAAAAATCTAAATCAATAAAAGAGAATTCAGCGAACTTAGAAATACGAGGAGTGTAAACAATGGTAATCGAAAAATTTTTTAGTTTATTTTCTAAAGATATGGCAATTGACTTAGGAACCGCTAATACACTTGTATATGTAAAGGGAGAAGGTGTTATTTTAAATGAACCTTCAGTTGTTGCAACAATTGAAAATGAAGGAAGAACTCAAGTTCTTGCAGTAGGAGATGAAGCTAAACAAATGCTAGGCAGAACTCCAGGAAAAATTAAAGCCATAAGACCAATGAAAGATGGTGTTATAGCAGATTTTGAAGTTGCAGAACAAATGATAAAAAGCTTTATTAAAAAAGTTCACAAAGGTAGATCAATATCTAATCCACAAATAGTTATATGTGTTCCATCAGGAGCTACAAACGTTGAAAGAAGAGCAATTAGAGAGTCCGCAGATGCAGCAGGCGCTAGAAGGGTATATTTAATTGAGGAACCTGTTGCGGCTGCCATAGGCGCAGGTTTACCAGTAGCTGAACCTACTGGTTCAATGATTGTTGATATTGGTGGTGGAACTTCTGAAGTTGCTGTTTTATCATTAGGAGGTGTAGTGAATTCAACTTCTGTAAAAGCAGCAGGAGATAGGTTTGATGAATCAATAATGGAGTACATGCGCTCAACACATAAATTAGCAATTGGAGAGACAACTGCAGAAAGAATGAAAAAAGAAATAGGATCTGCTTGTCCACCAGATGATGGTGATGGGATGTCAATGAGTGTAAAGGGAAGAGATTTAATTACAGGATTACCAAAAGAAATTTCTATATCACAAAGACAAATTTCAGAAGCCTTAGCTGAACCTGTTGCTCAAATTATTGATACAATAAAAAGAGCTTTAGAACAAACACCAGCAGAACTAGCTGCAGATATTGTCGAAAGAGGAATTATGCTCACGGGTGGTGGTTCACTTCTAAATAATTTAGATAAAGTTTTAAGAAGATCAACTAGTCTTCCTATTTCAATAGCTGAAGACCCCTTACTCTGTGTTGTTATAGGCACTGGACAAGCACTAGAGGAAAAGTCTAAATTAAGTGATATATTCGCAACTGACTAAAACGTTTTATGGTTTCAAGGTTTAAAGTAAGAGTTATACCAAAATCTAAAATAATAAAGAATTTTGCAGTTGTAACAATAGTATTTTTATCTTTTTTTTTAATACTTTTCTCAAAAAGTGATTTAATTATAATTAATACCATTAAAAATTTATCCTACACAGTCGTTAATCCTGTTACAAATGTTGTTTCATCACCAGTAAGGTTTGTTTCACAAATAGCAAATGAATATAATCAATTTAAAAGTTTAAAATTTGAAAATAGATTACTTAAAGAAGAAATAATTCGTCTAAAAAAATGGCAAACTTTAGCCATACAAAATTCTAGAGAAAACAAAGTTCTTAAAAGATTATTGAATGCAACTGATAACAATCTAAGACTAGTAAAAACAGCATCTTTAACAAATAGAAATGATGGATTATTTACTAAGTTAATAAATATTAATGCTGGGTACCAAGATAATATAAAAAAAAATATGTCAGCAATTAATCAAAGAGGACTTATAGGAAAAATTATTAATACATCCTCTTCTAATTCAAGAATATTGTTATTAACTGATCCCAATATGTCAATTTCAGTTAAAACAATATCAAATGGGGTTTTATCTTTATTATCTGGTTTAGGAGATGATAAATATTTAGTAAGCTCTTTTATAAAAGATAATAAAATGCCAAAAGTAGGAGATATAGTAGTCACCAGTGGTACAGCTCAAATATTTCCAGTAGATCTTTTAGTAGGAAAAATTTCAAAAGTTGAAAAAGATAGATTTTATGTACTACCATTTGTTGATTTTAATAATATTGATTATGTGCAGGTTGTGACTTCAGAATAATTGTGTTTTCCAAAGTTTTTTCAATATTTTTTGTATACAATTTATTTTTGCTTATATCATTCTCAGTTAGCGTAAATACTTTAGTTAATATACAAACTATAAATTTACTATTTTATGTTTTTTTCCATTTAACATTTATTTATTTCTTATTTTATTATTATAACTACACTATATTTTTTTTAGCTTTTTTTTATGGAGTTTTATTTGATATTTTTTTGTTAAATGAAATAGGGCCTCACCTTTTATCTTTTATAATTATAATATCTATCTTTAATATATTTAAAAAATTCCTTTTTTTGTTATCACCTTATCAAATATCCATTACAATTTTTATTTCATTAATTGGAATTTTATTTTTTGAGTTAATATTTGCATTTATTTTTAATAATATTTATTTTTCCTTTTCTTTATTTATGCAATATATATTAATTTCATTAGTTATTTTTATTCCAACAATCTTTTTATTTAATAAACTTGAAAAATAAATGTTTTATTCTGAAGATAGAAAACAATATAGTATATTAAATCGTAGATCATTTATATTATATATTCTTAAACTTTCACTTTTTAGTATTGTGGGTTGGAGACTTTATAATATTCAAATACAAGACTCTGATAAATATAAGACTTTATCAAAAAATAATCAGATTGATATTGAAATACTATATCCCTTGAGAGGTAAAATAATAGATATAAAAAATAAAATTCTTGTAACAAATAAAAAAGTTTATGATATTTATATAATACCCGAAAATACAAAAGATATAAATAAGACTTTAAATCAAATATCAAATATAATTAAAATAAATTTTCGAAAGAAAAGAAAAATTATAGAATTAAGTAAGAAAGTAAAAAAATTTGAAAAGATAAAAATCTTTGAAAATATAAATTGGGATGATTTAGAAAAAATTGAAGCAAATAAATTAGAAATAGAAGGTATTTTTATTTCTCAAGATTATATGAGAGTTTATAATCATGGAGAAATATTTTCTCATTTATTGGGTTACATAAATAAGCCTAATGAGAATGAAGTTTCTCTACCTTTTATTACAAACATGCCAGATTTAGATATAGGTAAAGAAGGTTTAGAAAAAAATTTTAATCCAATTTTAGTAGGGAAGTCAGGACAAAGAGAGATAGAAGTAAATTCATCTGGAAGAATAATAAGAGAAATATCAAGATTAGAAAGCAGGCAAGGTAAAAATATTCAAGTTACATTAGATTTAAGATTACAGGAGTATGCATTGAACTTACTTAATTCTCATAGAGCTGGTTCAATAGTGGTTATGAATATTGAAAATGGTCATGTTCTCTGTATGGCTTCTACACCATCTTATGACCCAAACAAAATTATAAAAAAACCTAATGTAGATTATTGGAATTCAATATTAAATAATAAATTATCACCTTTAACATTTAGAAGTGTACAGGGTTTATATTCTCCTGGCTCAACTTTTAAAATGATTGTTGCAATAGCAGGATTACACTATGGTTTAATTAATACAAAGACTGAACATTTTTGTAATGGAAAAATTTCATTAGGCGATAGATTGTATCATTGTTGGAAAAATAATGGGCATGGATCAATGAATGTTGATAAAGCAATAAAAGAGTCATGTGATGTGTTTTTTTACGAAATATCAAAAAAAATAGGTATTGATAGAATAGCTGAAGTTGCAAGAGATTTTGGCTTGGGTAAAATTTATGATATTCCATTAAATAATCAAAAATTAGGAATAGTTCCTTCAAAAAAATGGAAAAAGGAAAAATTAGGAGAAAGTTGGTATCCTGGCGAAACTCTTATTTCAGCTATTGGACAGGGTTTTGTTTTAGCTAATCCATTACAGCTAGCAAATATGACTTCAATAATCGCTTCAGAAGGTAAAATTATTGAACCAAAAATAGTTAATGATGGCATTAAGAATGAATTTAAGAATATTGAGAAATACAAGGAGTCTATAAAAATAATTAAAAATTCAATGTTTAAGGTTGTAAATGAAATAAAGGGAACTGCTTATAAATCAAGATCTGATGAAATTAAATTTTCAGGTAAGACAGGCACATCTCAGGTAAGGAGGATTACTGTTGAAGAAAGAGAGAGTGAAGATTTTAGAAAAAAAGAGATTGAATGGAATAAAAGAGATCATGCTTTATTTGTTGGTTATATGCCTTACGATAAACCCAAATTTTCAATTTCTGTAGTAATTGAGCATGGAGGTTCTGGAGCTTCTACAGCAGCCCCTATAGCAAAACAAGTTTTTCAATTTATAAATAAGTTAGATACATAATGCTTTTAAAAATAAAAAATCTAAACTATTTATTAATTTTTGTAGTTATATTAATAGCAGTAATAGGTGTTGCGGGTTTATATTCAGCTGCTGGTGGTTCTTATAGTCCATGGGCTTCAAGGCACTTTATAAGAACTCTAGTTTTACTATCTTTGGCTATTTTAATTGCATTTATAGATATTAAAATAATTTATAGGTATTCTTATCTAATTTTTGTTTTAAGTTTATTGTTATTATTTTCTGTAGAATTAATTGGAGTTTTTGGAAAAGGTGCTACTAGATGGATTAGTATCTTTGGTTTCAGTTTACAACCATCTGAATTAATAAAAATTTCAATTATAATAGCTCTAGCTAGATTTTATAATGATCTAAAATTTCAAGATGTTAAAAAAATTACTAATTTATTTTTCCCTTTTTTAATTTTATTCCTTCCATTTTTATTAGTTGTTATTCAGCCTGATTTAGGAACAGCAGTAAGTATAGTAATTTTAGGTGTATGTATGTTATTTGTTAGTGGCGTAAGATTATGGAAATTTGCGACAGGCATTATTTTTGTATTAATTTCTATTCCATTATTACTTAATCATTTAAAACCATATCAACGTGATAGAGTAATATCTTTTTTAAATCCAGAGGATGATGCTCTAGGTAGAGGATATCAATTAATACAATCAAAAATTGCTCTTGGATCAGGAGGAATATCAGGAAAAGGTTTTCTTGAAGGAACTCAATCTTATCTTCAATATTTGCCAGAGAAACAAACAGATTTTATTTTCACTTTGATTGGTGAGGAGTTTGGTTTTATTGGTACAATGTTTATAATTTTTTTATTCTTATTATTAATTTCTATTTGTTTTTATATAAGTATTAAATCAATTCATGTATTTGGAAGATTAATGGCTTTAGGTATTGGTACAAATATATTTATTTATGTTATAATGAATATATCAATGGTTTCAGGTCTGATGCCAGTTGTAGGAATTCCATTACCTTTAGTATCATATGGAGGATCTGCTATGTTGTCGATTATGATTTCAATTGGCCTTGCTCTAAACATGGAACTAAATTCAAATATTAAAAAACTTAAAAATGCTTGAAATTAAAAAGGTAAATAAATTTTTTGGTGGATTAAAAGCTGTACATAATGCTTCTATGCAAGTTAAAGAAGGATCTATCACTGGACTAATTGGACCTAATGGAGCAGGTAAAACCACATTATTTAATACAATAGCTGGTTTGTATGATCCTGATGATGGAAATATAATATTAAATAATGAAGATATATCTTTTTTAAAACCTCATGAATTATTTTCAAAAGGAGTATTAAGAACTTTTCAAATTGCTCACGAATTTTCAACTTTAACTGTATTAGAAAACTTGATGATGGTTCCTTCTAACCAATATGGTGAAAAAATTATAAATGCTTTATTTCCTTCAAAAAAAGTAAAAAAGCAAGAAGAGGTGATTAGAGAAAAAGCAATAGATGTTATTAATTTTTTAAATTTAAAACATTTAACACAAGAACTTGCTGGAAACTTATCTGGAGGTCAAAAAAAACTTTTAGAATTAGGAAGAACTATGATGGTTGATGCAAAACTTGTTTTACTTGATGAGGTAGGAGCAGGTGTTAATAGAACTCTATTAAATGAAATATCTGACGCTATACTAAGATTAAATAAAGAAAAAAATTATACCTTTTTTGTTATTGAACACGATATGGATTTAATTGAAAAAATTTGCAATCCAGTAATAGTAATGGCCGAAGGAGAAGTTTTGTATGAAGGCACATTTGATCAGGTTAAATCAAATGAAGATGTTATTGAAGCCTATTTAGGTAAAGGTTTAAAAAAATAATTCATGAGCAGTTTAATTGGAAAAAATCTAACTGCTGGATATGGTGGAGTAGATATAATTCAAGATATTAATATCAATGTTAATGAAGGTGAAATTGTTGTTATTGTTGGTCCAAATGGAGCTGGAAAGTCTACAGCAATGAAAGCATTGTTAGGACTTCTAAAATTAAGTTCTGGTGAAGTAGATTTTTCAAATAAAAATATTACTAATATGCTTCCACAAAACAGAGTAAATTTAGGATTAGCATTTGTACCACAAACCCATAATGTTTTTACAGGAATGACTGTTCAAGAAAATTTAGAAATGGGAGGATTTATTCGAGATGATGATATACATCACACAATAAACGATATTTACAATCTTTTTCCAATTCTTAAAACAAAACGTAATCAATTTGCTGGTGAATTATCAGGAGGTCAAAGACAGCAAGTTGCTTTTGGAAGAGCTCTAATGACAAAACCAAAAATTTTAATGTTAGATGAACCTACTGCTGGCGTATCACCAATTGTTATGGATGAGTTATTTTCTAGAATAATAGAGGTAGGAAAGACAGGGGTCGGTATTTTGATGGTAGAACAAAATGCAAAACAAGCGTTAAGCATAGCAAACAGGGGTTATGTTTTAGTGCATGGAAAAAATAATAGAGAGGGTAGTGGTGAAGAACTTCTAAATAATCCTGAAGTTCGAAAATCATTTTTAGGTGGTTAATTATGCATGATTTTTTAAATGCCCTAGTATTATTATTGAATTTTGTTTTTATTCCTGCTCTAACTTATGGATCTCAATTAGCTCTTGGAGCTCTTGGAATCACATTTATTTATGCAATCTTACGTTTTGCTAATTTTTCCCATGGAGAATTTATGTCATTTGGAACAATGATTTGTATATTTGTTACTTGGTTATTGCAAACTTATGGTATTAAATTTGGGACTTTTCCTACCGCATTATTGGCTTTGCCATTAGCTATTGTTGCAACAATAATTTTAGCTTTAATAATGAATAATCTAGTATTTAACTATTATCGTTTTCAAAAAAGTGCACCAGTGGTTATAGCCATGGCTTCAATAGGAGTGATGTTTGTAATTAACGCTATAATTAGGATATTTATTGGTCCAGATGATAGAAATTTTTTTGATGGTCAAAGATTTTTAATTAAAGCAAAAGAATTTAAAAATTTTACAGGTTTAAATGAAGGTCTTGCACTTAAATCAACACAAGTAATCACAATATTTATTACTATAATACTTTTAACTTTCGTCTTTTGGTTTTTGCAGAAAACAAAAACAGGTAAATCCATGAGAGCATTTTCAGACAATGAAGATTTAGCACTATTATCTGGAATAAATCCATCAAAAGTAGTTGCAATTACTTGGATAATTGTTGGCACTCTGGCTTGTGTTGCTGGGACGCTATATGGTCTAGATAAGGGTTATAAACCTTTTACATATTTAGGTTTAGTCTTACCTATTTTTGCTGCAGCAATTGTAGGTGGTATTGGTAATCCAATAGGTGCAGTAGCAGGTGGATACGTAATTGCTTTTTCAGAAATAATGATAACGTATGCTTACAAAAAGTTTTTTATATATATGTTGCCTGAGTCTCTTGAGCCAAATGGTATGATGCAGCTATTATCAACTGATTATAAGTTTGCTGTTTCATTTACTATATTAATTATTGTGCTTTTAGTAAGACCATCAGGAATTTTTAGAGGAAGAGTCATATAAATATGAAAAATGGAAAAGAAATATTAGCTATTTCTATTATGGCTTTACTTTTTCTGATGGTAGGATTTTTTCAATCATGGTCTTTGAGTCTCACTATACTTAATATGTGTATTATATCAGCCATTATGAGTATGGGCATTAATATGCAATGGGGATATGCTGGAATTTTTAATGTTGGAATTATGGGCTTTACGGCTCTAGGTGGACTTGCAGCAGTTTTAATTTCTCATTCACCAATTATTGATGCTTGGAGTGCTGGGGGTTTAGGTATTATTTCAAGTTTATTAATTTTAATTGCACTATCATTTGTAATTTATTTTCTAAACAAGATATTAAAAAATAATAAATATAAATTTTGGATATTAATTTTAGTAGCGATAGCAGGGTATATAATTCTAAATATAATATATCGCCCAGCTGTAATTTCTATTGAAGCTGTAAATCCATCATTGACAGGATGGTTAGGTGGATTAGGTTTGCCAATAATTTTTTCATGGGTTGTGGGAGGTTTATTTGCAGCAGGTGTTGCATTTGCTATCGGTAAAGTTACTTTAGGATTAAGATCTGACTACTTGGCAATTGCTACATTAGGAATTTCAGAAATTATAATTGCAGTGTTAAAGAGTGAAGAGTGGTTATCTAGAGGTGTAAAAAATGTTGTTGGCTTAAAAAGACCCGTTCCATATGAAATAGACCTTCAACAAAGTGAATGGTTCATTTCATTTATAAGTTACATTAATCAATCATATCTCTCTAAAATAACTGATAGTTTAGAATTTGAAAAAATACTTAATCAACTAGTTATAGATAGTTCTATAGTATTTGTAAAAATTTGTTATGCATTGCTTTTCTTCATAGTTTTATTAATTATTCTTATTTTAGCAAATAGAGCTCAAAATTCTCCATGGGGTAGAATGATGAGAGCCATAAGAGATAATGAAACATCCGCAAATGCAATGGGTAAAGATATTGTAAAGAGGCATCTGCAAATATTTGTTATTGGATCAGGTGTTGTTGGGGTTGCAGGAGCAATGTTAATTACACTTGACAGTATTTTTACTCCAGTTAGTTTTCAGCCACTTAGATATACTTTTTTAATATGGATTATGGTTATAGTTGGTGGAAGTGGTAATAATTTAGGGGCAGTTTTAGGTGGTTTTATTATTTGGTTTTCATGGATTGAAGCTGCTCCAGCTGCAGAATTTATCATAAATATTCTTACATCAGGTATGGAAGAAAATAATGCATTCAAACTTCATTTACTTGATAGCATTCCATATTTTAGATACTTAATAATGGGATTAATATTATTATTAATTATGAGATATAGGCCTAAAGGAATACTGCCTGAAAAAATAAGATATTCATAAAAAAAACCCCGATATTAATCGGGGTTTATTAATATTAATAATTAAACTTATCTTTGTTGAACTGTAGTAAACGATCCGTTGATCACTTCTTGCTCTAAGAAAGCACCGTAAGCATCACCGAATGCATTAAATTCAACGTCAGTAGCACCATCATAATCAATTTCTTTACCAGCAGCCAACATTTGTAAGCCATAAGAAATTTGACCAGGCATAATTTTAATACCAGGAGCATTTCCGACTCTGCTTATATTAGATAGAATTGATTGTTTATCTGCTGAACCACCTCTTTGAATTGCAAAAGCAATAAGAGCAGCAGCATCATAAGATTGTGCAACATAAGGAGCTGTTCCATCCATTCCATTAGCAGCAGCTAAATCATTGAATTTTGCAGCACCCTTTGAAGTTGATCCTGGAACTGATCCAAAAGAACCATTTAAGTCAGCACCAATAGAGTCAGCTAAAGCTTGACCAATCATACCATCACCGAGCACAAAAGTATCAAATGCACCTGAGTCTAATGCACCTTGAACGATTTTACCACCTGCTTGATCAAGATAACCAAGTACAGCTAAAGCATCACCACCTGCAGAAGCTAGAACACCAACTTCAGCTGAGTAGTCACCTTTTCCATTTTCGTGTGGATCATTTGTAGTAACTGTTCCACCACCTGATGAAAATGCAGCAGCGAATACTTCCGATAAACCTTTACCATAATCACTGTTTTCATAAGTTACAGCAATAGAAGATATTCCTCTATCTAAAGCAATTTGAGCTAAGATTTGCCCACCTTTTGCATCAGAAGGAGCTGTTCTCCAAAAAGTTCCATTATCTGGAACAGAACTTAATGCCGGTGATGTTGCAGAAGGTGATACCATCAAGATACCATTAGGAACTGCAACACTTGCATTAATCGCTTTTGTAACACCTGAACAATCTGCACCCATGATAGCTACAACACCATCAGCTACTAAACCTTCAGCAGCAGCAGTTGCAGCAGCAGCATCAACACAAGTTGAATCAGCTTCATGAATTGCAAATGTTTCTCCA
>MDSZ01171820.1_pt1 | contig 10657 bp, 9 predicted proteins | sample 811201 | NCBI WGS metagenome assembly MDSZ01 (sample SAMN05326647, study PRJNA326480) | marine metagenome | isolation source: seawater | place: Indian Ocean: North | collected 2010
CTTCTAATCTCATCATATCTCCGGTCAGTAACCAAGTTCCATTGGTTGGGGTGTCGAATATTATGCCTTCATCTGATTCATTTGGTGGATCGACGATAACAACTCCGCCACCGCCTCCATCAGTAAACGGTGTACAGGACCTTCCTAGGACTGTATCAACTGCGCAAGAAGCGTCCAGAGATCCGAATCCCCAGTCAGAGTTCCATCTGTTTGATACGCTGGGCTCTGATGGGCTTCCCTTCTTTTCACTAGAGTTACGAAGTATATCCTTGACCTCAACCGGCGTCAGGCTGGAATCGGCTTGCAGCATCAATGCAACAACGCCTGAAACTAGGGGTGTAGCCATTGATGTTCCATCTTTTGATTCGTATGCATTGTCTGCTTCAGGCCTTGGAGAACCCGGAAATGATGTTCCTGTTGCCGCTGATGCGGAATATATTCCACTTCCAAATGCAACAAGATCTGGCTTCAATTCATCCCAATCATCATCGTCACCATCGCTTACTCTGGGTCCAGTGTTTGAGTAGGAAGCCATGAAATCGTCTGTTCTGTTGATAGTGTCGGCATTATCTGCTGAACCTATTGTAATCGCACCGTCGGCGCTTCCTGGTGATGCAATTCTCTGCCTTCCGTCATTACCTGCTGCAATTATGCATGCAATACCTGCATCGTATGTTGCATTGTTTACCAGACGCGCCTCGGCCCCAGTACCATTGTCACCGTTGTCCTGATTGATTGGGTTTCCAATCGAACCAAATGACATCTGACCAATTTGAATTCCTTTTGCACCGTTACCCCAATCTGTGTCTACATTGTTTATCATCCACTGAATACCGTTCAAGGAGTTCTGAGAATTTGTACCTCCGCTATCGGTTAGTACTTTGATATCGACAAGGAAAGAGCCAGGCGCAGCACCGATGTGAACTCTGGATGAATCTCCTGTTCCAAGAGCGATTCCAGCGACGTGGGTGCCGTGTCCTTGTCCGTCATCAGGGTCTTGAGAGCCGTCAGGGTTGGAGGCTTGAGAAGTTGCATCAAAGCCCGCTACCCACTTTTGGTCACTGTATGAATTAGGATCCAAATTAGGTTCATCGTCTTCATCGTCGAAATCATTCAAAGAACGATGCTCGTTGTCAACACCGCTGTCGAGTACAGCGATTACGATTCCTTCACCATCATATCCTCTGTCATAAACTGTACCGCTGTAGACATCTGATGGCTGAATTCTTGTAGCTGGATTTGCACTTTCCAAGGTTGGATACATTACATTCTGCATTTCAACGACAACAACTGATTCAATTGCGTGAATTTCGAGTAGTGCACTAACTGGAACATGGTCAACAACAATCGAATCTATCGAATCCATAACTTGGAACCAAGCGCCATCCTCATGCCAGCCATGTCTGGTTAGAATCGCGACCAGCTCCTCAACCTCTTCTTGTCCAGGATGCCAAGCGTAGTCTACTACAATCGCTACTGTTTTTCTTCCATCCTCTCCAATTATTGAGGTGGTTGATTGAGATTCTTTACCGTCTATGACTTTCTCAAGCCTATCATCCAATCCATCAAAATTTGCATCTGGTCCATAAGCAAACCACCAGCCATATTCCTCGGTAGCGTGCCTGTCGCCTCTGAATGGCATCCTATCTGCCATTTCTTCCGCGGATTCATCCGCAATTTGTGAAGATGCAGATGCTAAAACAGACATGTCCGCCAAGAGAAAAATGACAGCGAGAAGTAGGGACTTAATTCCTCTCATGGACTCCAACCCGCCCTACGGGCGGATTACATTACACATGAACCTTGGGTGGTTCCGAGTCCCTACGGGACTCAAGGCCAGTTAACATGTGAAGAATCAACAACACATCTGATCCTGAGTTTGTTTAGGACTAAAGAACCGCCGCAGACGGGGCATTTCGCTCTTTCCGATATTTCCTCAAGCCATGCTTGTCGCGTTTCTTTTTCGTCACCTTCTTCATGCAGACGTTTGACCAGATCGTCAACACCTTCAAACGGGTTTTCTCTGGAAATTTCCTCTAACTCAACTTCACCTTCCCACTCAATGTTTTTCTTCAAAATCGGAAGAGTTGCATACGCCAGAATAAATCCACCAAAGTGGGCAATGTGGGCAACATGGCTAGCTTGTGACAATCCATATACCTGCCATGCTTTGTAGATCTCAAATCCAAAGTAGAACAATGCAATGAATTGAACTGGCCATTTTCTTATCAAAATCATTGGGAAAAATACCTCGTCTTCAGGCCAGCCACAAAGGTATGCTCCAAGTATGCCAAATGCAGCACCAGAAGCCCCTAGGGCTGGCGTAAATGAGCCACCGTTTGCAATTGTCCAAGCGATGGAACCACCTAGTAATCCAATCATGTAGGAAATCAGCCATTTTCCTCTTCCTAATCTATCCTCAAGAGGTATACCAACCAAAGCGATAATCACGATATTTCCAAGCACGTGTAGGGGACTATTCCAAGAATGTAGGAACCCACTTGTAATCAAAGTGTGAAAATGGCCACTTTCGACCAGTGCAGGAATCATGACAACCCTAACGTAAAGTTCGTTTAATTGTTCATTATTTAGTGTCCATCCCCACATTAACTGCACTATATATCCGAACAAAAGCGACAAAGTCATCGCCATGGCAATTGATGCTTTGTGATACCAAGACCAGGCAAGAGGACCAAGAATCGCAGCTATCCAAAGCGCAAATAGTACCTCCTCCATATTAGGGCGGAGGAGGGGTCGGCTTGAAGGCAATGCGGTCCCTCGCATGTCACGATGGGCATAATCGACTTGTCGGAAGCCACCGTTCTGAGAGGACGGTCAAAGGTTCTTGACAAGTTTTCGATTTCGGTAGACTGCGGAGAGATTGTATGCCTTTCTGGTGAAAATGGATGTGGAAAATCAACCGTGATTGAAACCGCTGCTGGCCTAATTCCGATGGAAAATGGCTCTGCAAAAATTTCTGAGCAATTAGTTAGAGATTCTGAAGGCAGAAGAGGTAGGCCAAATTTCGGCCTTTGCTTGCAAGATGATTGTGTTATGGGCGACGAATTGGTAGGCGAAAGAATCCTAGATGCAGCAGGTTTTGAATTCGACGTCGCTGAATTACTGAAATCATGGAGATTAGACCATAGAATCCACGATAGAATCGCGATGTTATCGGGTGGCCAGCGAAGAAGGGTTGCCCTGTTATGTGGCTTGATTCCAGCTATGATATCAAAAACGCCTGTGGCAATTCTTCTTGATGAGCCCGATAGTGGGCTTGATGATTATTCGATAAAAAAATTAGCAGAAACGCTACGAAACCTCGCTGCTGGAGGTCATTCAATACTCGTTTCGAGTCATGATTCAAGAATTATCGAAATCTCAAACAGAGTAATTAAATTCCCGTTTGAGGAGGAAAAATTCGAACAGGATAAAGGGAAATTCACACTTATCGAAAAAGGAAAAACTCGCAGGCCGAATGTTGGGCATCGTCTAAACCGAAGAACACTTGCTGGATTGGCAAACAATGGGATTGCTGGGCTTCTAACTTTGGGAGCAATGCTAGCCTTGCTTGATCCATCCCAACTAGAAGGAAGAACTTTAACAGGTTTTATTCTAGCACCTGCGCTAACAGCAGGTCTTTGTGGCAATCCTATTCACAGACTAGCGTTAGAGAATAGAGCGTATGCTTGGTGGAGCACAAAATCAGCAATCCCACTAAATTCAATAATCCACTCAGTAATGATTTGCGGTGGGTTGACATTACTTGCTTCAACCATTACTACTGAGTTGACTTGGAGTTTAGTTATCGCTGGTGCAATTTTAGGTGCAGTTACCGAGGCGATTGTTGGCCTCCTTAGCAATGCTACACTTCGTTTATCGAGACCAAATGCTGTAATGATAAGGCTGCTCACGCCAATTTTAATTCTACCTTGGGCACTCGTTGTTGACACTCTAACAGCGTGAACATTGAATACGTGCGCCATACGGGGCTGGTACATGAACATCAAAGGTGAGGTCGTTGCTATGCTCGGCTTCGCCGGTGCTGGCTTGACTTTGTTACTTGGAATGACGTGGGCGCCTTCTGTTTCGATAAGCGCCTTCAAAGCACCAGAGGCTCAGAGGATTTTTTATTGGCACGTACCTAGCGCGTGGGCCGCAATGATTGCTTTTGGTATGCTTTTTGTCGGTTCGATTTACTGGTTTTTCAAGAGAAGTGATTGGGCATGGAGACTGCATGTTGCCAGCAGTGAAGCCGGTTTAGCGACGGGACTGATGTGTGTTTGGTCTGGTTGCATATGGGGCGCTGCAGAATGGGGAGTTCCATGGGATTGGACTGACGTTCGTTTGAACACATTTGCAATACTGACCCTACTTTCACTATACCTAGTAATGGGTAGAAGATCGCAGCCAGATGGAGTGGAGACCAGAGATACTTTTGCTGCTTTTGGAATGTTTGGATTCGCTTTAGTCCCACTGACTTACATTGCAACCAGACTTTGGCAAATTAGGCATCCAGGACCGGTTGTAGCAACCTCAGAAGGCTCACTAAATTCCGACATGAGCATCGTGCTGTTTCTTGGAGCGATATCATTCACCACATTAACTGTCGGATATGTAATGGCTGGCATGCGACTAACTAAATTGGAAATGCGCTTAGAGGAGATGCAGGGCCAATACGAGGAGAGGATGAGATGAGCGATCAAACCTACCTTACTGTAGCATACCTTGGCATGATTGGGGCGCTTGCTTTATGGACATGGACTGTTTTTGCAAGATCTGAATCCTTGCAAAACAAAATCGATTCTTTAGAGAAGGCTTTAGCCCGGGATGAACATGAGTGACCAGGGGTGATGTCATGGACCTTGGTGGAGAGTTCTGTTTAGTCTGTGGATCAGACCCCCCGCTATTTACTGACAGAATGTGCGAAAAGTGTACAAGGGACAGAGTGACTTTGGCTAAGGTCCCAAAAAATGTACCTTGGACTAGGTGTGCCCGGTGTGGAATAATCGATTTTCAAGGCAAGTGGAGTAATGTCGAAGACGAGGAACTTTGGCATGAATTGGTTGCTAGAAATGTTGAATTTCATTCAGAAATTGAAGATTTAGAATTAGGCCTTTTAGCCCAAGAAGTCGATGGAAGGCATACACTTATCCATTTAGAAATTGAAGGCGTTATAGACAATCTCCTCTACACCGAACAGCATACAATGAGAGCGCGTATGTCCAACGGAGTGTGTCTTACTTGCACAAGACGTGCTGGAAATTACTTCGAAGCAACTGTGCAACTTCGCTCTAGTGCACGCCGACTTTCTGAAGAAGAGTTCCAAACCCTCAGGACAACTCTTGATACAGTGCTTTCAGAAATGCCAGATGACCCTATGTTCTTCATCACTAAAGAAGGTCCAGTGACTGGAGGGTATGATGTTGTCCTTGGCTCGAAAGCTCTTGCCAGAGCATGGGGTAGACACCTAATCGCCCAACATGGTGGTCAGATAACCACCACTACCTCAGTAGTAGGAAGAAAAGATGGAGTTGATTTGACCAGACTAACTCTTCTCTATCGCAAACCTGGTTACGAACTAGGCGACGTAATAAGGTGGAGAGGAAGTCTTTGGAGACCATCTACATGGACTGGAGAGGGGGCAATTCTCGAGAGAATTGAGAGAAGAGAAAGAACCGGTGCTACCTGGCGAGATTTAGAAAATGCAAATGTAGTTGCACGCTTGAATGAATTTGCATATGCGGATCCGATTAATGAAGATGCTACAGTTGCAGAATTCTTAGATCCAAACGACTGGAAAATGACTGCTGTACGATTACCGTTTGAACATTCACCAGGAAGGAAACTTTTGTTAGCAAGAATTGATGGTGAATGGATATGTCTGCCAAAATTAGGGATGGACGGTGAGTAACATGGAAGAAGGCATGATTCGCTTGGCAAGCGCCCTAGATAAACAGGACATGATTGGATTTACTCGCTCTTTCGTAACCGATCTTAGAAAAGGTAGGGAGGCCGTCAATGGAGAATTACTACCATGGCTGGATGATTTAGATACCGGTTGGAGTGGAGTCCTTTGCTTAGGAATGGGAGGATCTGCTGCAGGAGGAGATTTCCTTTCGGTTTTATGTGATGAAAGCGGTGCTATCCCAGTTAGATGTCACAGAGGATATAACCTACCAAACTGGTGGACTCCGGATTGGCTAATCCTTGCGACCTCATATTCTGGCAATACCGAGGAAACTCTAGAAGCGTGTAATGAAGCTCTGAAGAATGATGCCACGATTGTAGTCATCTCCAGTGGGGGAGAGCTTGCTGGAATGTGTGAATTATCAGATAGTGCATATTTGATATCCTGTCCTGGCGGGCAACCTCCAAGATCTGCATTTGGCCATATTTTTTCACGACAATTAGCCCTGCTGGTAGAAATTGGAATTCTTCAAACCGAAGTTTCTGAACATGCTCTCATGAGGCTACAACTTGCGGTTGAGGATAACGACATCATTGCTCACCCCGAAGGTGACGTTGCTAGTTTGGCACTAAATCTAATGCAAAATCCCATCGCTATTTTGGGTCCAAATGAATTAATGCCTGCAGTAAATCGTTTCAAAAATCAATTGAATGAGAATTCTTCTCGGTTCGCACGTATTGGAGCATTTCCCGAGATGAATCACAACGAATCTGTAGCATGGGGAGGAGTTGGAGATGATCAAGACCCCGCTGCCTCCGAGCAAGCACTTCTCCTCTTTTCATGGGACGGATTACACCCTCGTGTGAGGCATAGAATGGATTGGTTTGTTTCTAATTGTCCAACGGAATTAGCCTGGAAAATTCACGGTGACGGTGAAACGCTGCTAGAATGCTTATTGCACCTTTGCATAATGACAGATTGGCTCTCTATTGCTCTTGCTTTACTCCACGGAAAAGATCCTTCGGCGATTGAACCAATTATTTCTCTAAAGGAATACCTATCTCAGATAGATTAGTAGATCGGACCGAGAACTATCCTTGGATCTGGAAACTTTTTGAGTGCCCAGTCTCTATCCTCTCTCGCAACAACACCCGGCATGTCATTACCCTCTGGTCTTTCCCAAGACAATTGGAAGTGAAGGTGTGGCTCCCATCCCCCATTGATACTCCTGTCACCAACAGTTGCGATAATTTGCCCTTCCTCAACCACCATTCCCTGATGAACCATGTCTAGAGATTCCATCGACAAATGACCATATAGTGCCCATATTGGTTTTGAATCTAATTCATACTCTACGATTATGGTTGGACCGTAGGAGCCATCTTCTTCATTGACTCCCAACGAATAAACAACTCCTCTAGCAAATGAATGAATGGGTTCGCCTACTGGTGCGCCTATATCGATTCCGACGTGTAAATCTCTCTTTCCACTAAACAATTCGTGAGTATACATTCCTGGCCTGACTTCATCATATCGCCCTATTTGATATTGAAACGGACATTCAAAATCAGGGTCAGCACCTTTTGTGAAATCAAATACCCAATACTCCTCTGGTAGGATAATGACTTCTGCCATAACCTAGCCCAAAAGGCGCTAATTCATCATCCTTCGCAAATAGGTTTGAAACCTTGATTGCGAAGCGCAAGACATGGCAATTGGTTTGGAAGTTGCACTACTTCCAGGCTTTGCTATTGCGCGCCGAATAGATTACGAGGGCGATTGGAAGAGACATCTGATGCTCAGTCCAGCGATTGGCCTTTTGGTTTGTTTTGGGCTTGCAGGAATTACATCAATTTTAGAAATGACCCTTTCAACTCTTACTTACCTATTGATTGCTAGCAATATAATTGCAATCGTTGCAATTAGGGTCGAGCTCAATCCTATTCCCATGAATAAGAATATTGAGAGAAATCCTTGGTTTTGGATTTTTACAATAATTGCCTGTTTCATAGCGATTACCCCGTTGACATACATGCGGCCAATGGGTGTAGATTGGATTGGATTTGCATCGCTCACCGATGCGTTTTCCAGGAATGGTGGATTCATTTTAAGTGAGCCATCGGTTGGAAAATGGCTCTATCCACCTGCATTTCCGACCCTTGCTGCATGGTTGCCTGGATCGTCTCTAGATAGTGTATTTTGGTTGGGTGTAATGAGCTTCGTCGCTCTTCTATTAGGCATTGCTGCAGTTGGAGAAAAAATGGGTTGCGGGCATTGGACAATTATGGCTATGTTGCTTGGTCCAGCGCTATTTGCAAAAAATTTAGATTCTGGTTATCCAACCGTTGCGAGTCAACTAGGACTGGTGGTAATTTTGCTTATGTTTGGAGAAAAACTCAATTGGTTAATTGTAGCGTTTACCACGGTTATCGTTGCGATGATTCATCCCACGGGTTTGATTTATCTGAGTACATTCATAATCGCCCAACTGATTGTTTTAAAGCGTGATTCACTCAATATCACGGACTCGATTCAATCTACGATTTTAGCAGCATCGATTATTGTTGTCATAATTGCATTGGCCCCTGCATTCAATGGTAAAGCCGTATTCGCAGAATACGGATGGCAGGGGGGTGCCCCGATGCTGATGTATGCTGGGTTACTTCTTCCACTTGGCATCTGGGCAGCATGGACAATGAAAGGTGAGAAAAACGCTATGATTCTAGCACTTTGGTTTGGAATTAATTGGTCTCTATCTGCAGTGCATCTATTCGACGGATTCGGCGGAATAACGCTTCTTTCTATGTTATCTTATGCGCTATACTCAATGAGCATGCATGCATTCCATATCCCCTTAGCTGCGCTAGTAGGTTTGCGCCTGTCAAAATTCGAGGGAGGTGTTTCCTCAAAGGGCGGAAGGGCTGTTATGATTGCAACACTTTTGCTGTGTGGTATTGCACACAGTGCCCTGTCGGAGTTGTCGCAACATGATGAGTTACATGCAATATCAGATGGTGATGCCGCACTTATCGGTGCATTGGATCAATTGCCTGAGGGATCAATTGTCTATGCTGAAAACGAACATTGGGGCCATATTTACTCAATACCCAATCATATTGGAATTACAACAGTTCCAACACTTGGCATTCTCAAACAAGATTACTCAATACAAAATGCTGCAACTACAGCCATAATATCAGATGATATTCAAAGATTAAAAAATCTGGGAATAACACATGCAATCGCATCACCTAAAGGCGTAATGATGCAATATATCCAAGCATCAACACATTGGGAGAAGATGTGGTCGAGCGGTGCCTCAACTCTCTACGTTCTAGAAGATGACATGATGGTTTCAAAATTCGTTCCGGTTGAAGGCGATAACATGCGAATCGATCCCTGGTCTAGCCTTAGATCTAGGGACCCATTCGAATTAGGAAAATATAGGTTATACCTAACAGAAGGCCAACATACATTTTCAGTAAATGACAGTTTTTCTTACGAGATCTGTATAATGACTGAATTTGTTGGAGATGTATCTGCAACAATTAACACTAGAGAAATCAGTGGCTCAGGATGGTACAACACTTGTGTATATTCTGGCGGTGGAGGATTTGAAATCGACATCAGAAGTGAGCCAAAATTCTGGATTAATCCGCTTGGAGCATCGGGTAGAGGAGATCGACTCTTTGATGAAACCGGAATTCGAGTCCACTGGATAGAAATCATCCATATTGCCTAGATTTAGGGAAAGACACTACAAGGAATACACACTCGACGTACCGTGACAAAACTCTTCATCATGTTACCAGCCCTTGATGAAGAGGGCGCTCTACCAGATATTTATCGACGAATTCCCATTGAGGAGCTTAAACAAAAAGGCTACACAACAAGAGTGGTAATAGTTGATGGAGGGTCCAGTGACAAAACGGTTGAGATTGGCAAAAAATTAGGGTGTGAGGTCTTCGAACAATGGGGAGAAGGTAAAGGCGCTGGTATGCGACAAGGATTCAAGAAATTCCTAGATACTAATGACGACACTTTGGTAATGTTGGATTGTGATGGAACATATCATCCAGAGGAGATCACAAGAATGGTTGAATCAATACCAAAGGGCGGTATAGCGATTGGAGATCGACTTCATGGTAATCTTCAACCAGATGCAATGACAAATACAAATTGGATAGGAAATCAATTGCTGACGTGGTTAGCAGTAGCCTTGTATGGAAAGCCAATAAATGATCTATGTTCTGGATTTTGGGCATTCTCTAGAGACTCGATTAAAAGATTACAACTAAACAGCATGCGCTTTGAGATAGAAGCCGAAATGTACACCTCTTGTGCTTACCTAGACATCCCAATAACTCACGTACCTATAACTTATTCAAAGAGAGTTGGAGAAGCCAAACTTGGTAGCATCAAAGATGGAACGTCTATTGCAAGGAAACTCATCATAAGGAGAATCTTCCCCACACCACATGAGGAGCAATGACGAGCAGGTACAATGTTGCGATTTTAGGAGCGAGCGGCCTTGTTGGCCAAAGGCTTCAAGAATTGCTTTTTGACCATCCATTCTTCAAGGTTGTAGCAATAGCTGGTTCCCCAAATTCAGTAGGTTTGATGCATGAAGAAATCGAGTGGAGATTAGATTCTAGGCGTCCAAATTATGACATCTTAATCTGTTCAATGAGTGACATACCCGATGTTGATATTGCTTTTTCAGCTCTGCCCAATAACGTTGCTGAA
>MDSZ01199916.1_pt1 | contig 10657 bp, 7 predicted proteins | sample 811201 | NCBI WGS metagenome assembly MDSZ01 (sample SAMN05326647, study PRJNA326480) | marine metagenome | isolation source: seawater | place: Indian Ocean: North | collected 2010
AAAAGTAGCTACTTTAGCTGCTACTCCTGTTACTGCCATAGCCCCTACAATTGCCGCAGTTAAAGAAGCAACAAAAGCTCCAAATAATAGAGGAATTATAGTTATTTTTTTATTTTTTACATTCGTATTAAGTGACGCTACTGGGTCAAGTTCTTTTCCATCTACAAAGATAGCAAACATTCTTTTGCCGTTACCTAAGAGATAATTTCTAAATTTACCAGTATTGGCTTCAATAGCGTCCAAAACTTCTCTTAAAGTGCGAGTTTTAAAAGAAAAATGGCTTCCAACGATTTGCCCTAACCGGCCTTCTAAAGAAACTGAGGTCATTACCTATTATTATACACATTTATAGGCAAAAATAAATCAACTTCTCCCTTTTTGGATCGTAAAAAGAAAAATTTTTTTCAGGCACTGAATATATAAGGCTCCCTAACGAAGATTCTTGGGCTATTTTAAGGTCTGCTTCGCTAGGCGCGGCGCTCCCCAGACAATGAGAATGAAACAAAAATATAATGTTTTTGTATATTTTAAAGTAATCAGAAGGAGCTATATAGAAAGTTTCTTTAGGGGTAGCCGAGAGATTTTTAAAAAAATATAATTTATCTTGAGTAGCCGCTCCGCAAATCTCCCAATCGCACAAATGAGCCACATTTACTATGTTTTTTAGAAAAGTGCTATTAAAATTTGTATTTTTCGATGGATGGAAACCCTCCGAATGGAAGTCCTTTGCGATATTCTCCATAGTTTAGATAACGACATTTACACCCATCTAGATTTTTGGCGCATTGATCAGCGCGCCAATAAGTTTGTTCATATCTTGGGTCTTTATCCGTTGTAACATCGGCAATGCATACAAAAAACATATCTGGGCGATTAAAGACGTCTTCTTGCTTATTAGTAGTATTTACTTTAGCTAAATTTTCTACTTTAGATTGTATTCTTACAACATCTCCCGTTACATACTTTGTGGGTCCAGATTCATCATTACTTAATGAAGCGCTTAAAAGGCCCGATAATGAAGTAGCTGATGGGTCAGCATCTGTATCTAGCTTTAAAGTAGTTCCTGTGCTGAATACAATTGTTCGATCTTTATTTATTGCTGCACTTAAAGCGTCTACACTTACTGTTTGCGCAACCGTACCAGTTTCATTATCTTCTACGCTACCGACCAATGTCCCTGATATGCTGGTGTCAGTAGCTCCACCCGGGCTGCTCAAGGTAAACTGAGCTCCGTTAGTGAAAGTTATCACCTTGCCATTTGCGATGGCTACACTGAGGCCATCAACCGTCATTGTAGTAGTGCCGTCTGGATATCCTGAAGCATTATTTATTTTAACAACAGAAACGGTAGTTGCACCATCCGCCGTAACTGTAACACTATCAGTTTCATAATCCCCTTGCCAAGATAGCGTTAAGTTATACCCATTAAAATCTGCAAATTTTTTATTGTTTACATCTGCTACGGGAATACCTAAATTTAAGCCATTATCATTGGCAAAAAAAGTTTCGGGAGTAACTGAAGTATCGTCGGCCATTCTAACTTCTTGCGTATTAAAATCAGACCTTCTGCCATAAAAGCAGCCATCTCCCCTGTATTGCCACGGACAATAATTGGCAATCATTACTCTAGCCGGAATTTGTATATCTTCAAGCTCTAGAGGAGAAACCAACTCGAACTCAACTAAATATTTATTTTCCTGCGTCTTTCTATTTACTTTAAAAATATCATCATCAAATCGAGACTCGGGATCTGGAATTCCAAAGGGATTCAAATCATCAGGAAAATTTTCATGATCTAAAAATTTTAAAAATATTCTTTTTCTTATTATGGTATTTCCTATTAAATCGGAACGTCTTTTAATTGCGTCTGTAATTATTCCTTGGGGGTTAGCGATAGTCAAAGTTGGGCGCGGTAACTGACCGTCACCTCTTACTTCAAAATTACTAGCTTCAATAGGCATAGCGTAATAAGTATGCAGCACTCCATTAGAGTCGCGCATCATTATATCTTTTAAATTATTTTTACCCGGATGAAATCTGTAAAGACCATCTTCTTCGCCTAGATCCATTTCATACAGCTCCACGACTGTATCAGGATCTAAATCTAATAATGCTGCATTGTGAGTTTGAGATGCCATTTTACCAACTTGGTCCTATATTAAATCCTGCAAAACCATTTTCCATGCTAACTGTGTTGCGGTCATCTTCATCGGTTTTATCTGCAGATGCCCTTACGCCTAATTTACTATTAGCAAAATAATTATATAATGATCTGCGTTCTTTAGAAGTCAAAGAGTTTTTGAAAATAACTATATCACTTATTGATCCATAGAAACTGCACGAACCATTGGACCTCGCATGAGATTTAGATAGCCCAATCAAAGGCTTCGAAATCCAACTATAACTATTACCGGGGTACGTGCTTTCCTGCATTAATTGAAGATTATTATAAACTGCATAATTTATATTGTTGCCACTGGTTCCAGCGGAAATGCTATACATCCACGCTCTGTTAGGATTAACACCATTTGTAAAATCTTTAAATGCTAATTGCTGTTTATCAGGCAAACCGGCTCCTTCTCGACTAAGCCCTGTGGGATCATAAAACATACTAGGTTTTTTATAGCTTTCAGAAGCATTTCCTCCTCCGCCACCGATATCCGACCACTGATGCAAACACCATCCTCTTACTGAATGCTTGCCGTGACGCTGTGATGTTTTATTCGTCCTAAAGCTTCCGTTATTATGGCCGGGCCGATGAAATGGAGACCAAGGGCTAACACCACCCCCTGTATAATTTTTAAACGGAGCCAAAAAATAAACGATTTCAAAACCTGACATCTTTGATTCTAATTTTCCTGATTTGACAAGCCCCTCTAGGCATAAAACATCCTGTTGTCCATCAAAAAATATTACTTTTTGGTTATTAAAATAAGTTGTATAATCAGTTGAACTACTATAAAATTTAGGCTTACTAAAAGTGGTTAAATGAGGCACACTAGTATTTTGCAAATATATATTGCTTGCGTCATTAACAGATCTCCAAACATGAACAGAATCCCCGTTAGACGCAGCATTAGTCCCTGCATCGTTATCGTAAACTCCTGAGTCCGCACTGAAATGAGCTAATAAATTTGGATAATTTGCCACTGTGGGAGTAGCGTAATCTTTAAAAATAACTAAATCGCTAAATGAACTATAATTGCTATTTCCAGTTATAACTTTAACCCCTTCTCCTGCTGCCCCTCCATCGGCAGGTTCGGCGTCACCTAAATTAACGTTAAAAAATTCACTTGCATTTACATTAAAAGCCGCATCTCCATCTTGTCCCCATGCACCTCCATTGCCCCCCGGCGATACTTTTATTCCTATATCAGACGGTGTCCCAAGACCCGCGGCTTCAAATCCTCCTTCTTGAGCTTCGAATTTTACCTCTGACCCTTCTTTTAAGCTCGCTCCCCCTAAACTAATTCCTAATCCTTGGCCTCCTCCCCCTAATCCACCTAATTGAGTTCCCAAAATATCACTGATTTTATAATTTTCTTGGAATCCTGTGTCAGAGGTGTCACTGGCTTCTAGATCTATTATAGTGTCAGGAGATGCCGTATTTAAATTAGTTTTTCTTACTGAAGATCGTAAATATCCTACTTCTTCAAGGTCAAATACTGAGTCAGTATCGGATCTTAGCTGAAATGCTTTTGGCCAAAAATAAGGGTCTCCGCCCCCACCACCTCCGCCTCCGCCATATATTTTAGCAGTAGTATTAGTACGAATAGTGAATTTAGAAATGTCGGTAGCACTAATATAAATAGCAGCAGAACCGGCGCTACCATTTGATGACGCAGTCGTTTCTCTATCCAGAATTTGAACTTTACCTCTATTTACCACATACGTTTTTACCTCGGGGCGCTTAATATCAGTAAAGCCTCCATCTCCTCCTGCTCCTCCCATTCCTACAATTGATGCATTATTCTCCAGATCTAAAACCACTGTAAGCTCATTGCCTGCGTCATCTTCAATACGTGACCCTGTAGTAACTCCCGCCGTACCTGCGGTTTTTGCGCCCACTGTAAAATTTTCAGGTACCACAAAATGAACACCCGTGAAAGCATAATTCGCGCTAGCGGCTCTAAAGTAACTTCCGTCAATTCCTCTACTATCTAATTCTGCGTCAAAAAGACTTTTTAAGTTAATATCCGATTGGCCATCTTCAAAATAAACATACATTGCTTGAGGCGAACCGGCTGAATGCTTAATATTCGCAGACGAACTAGAAGGAAGAGTGGTGCTTCCAGAAAGCAAACCATTATTAACGTCAGTATCTGTAATAGACACATTAAAGTTGTCTACAGGATAAGCATAAACATATTCGCTTTCATAATCTATATCATTGTTGCGATCTAGATATTGCCCTTTTATTCTGTAATAATAATCTGAATTAAAACCTAAATCTTGACCAGTATATTCTCCGTAATTTGAATTTCTATTGCCATCTGTTCCACGAGAGTATAATTGATTAATACCAGTATTAGTAGCGTATCTCTTCATGGTAAAAGGAGTATAATAACTTGTGGACTCCATGGTTTCGTAATTATAATTTACATCAAAGGTGGCTAGACCAGACCAAAGTCCCGTGGGACTTGAAGAGCCCGCCACTGTATCTATATTCCCTGCATATTCTAGTTTATATCGACTAAAATAATATCCCGTAGTCGGATGGTACCAGCGTAAAACAGTTTCAGGCTTACCATTTTCCCCGTATTGAGTTACACCCCTAAAGCCTGAAGGATAAGCCGGCCTAGTAGAGGTTAGTGGCCCAGTTCCCGGACCAGCTCCAAATCCTGTTACTTGCCCTGTTATGGTCATTCTGATTCTACCCTCAGAATCTGGTTGACCATTAAAGTCGGAAGTAGTAGTTAAATAAAAATACTCCTCATACTTTCCATCTTGGTCTGGCCCTGTTGACAATGCTGATGAAGGAGTATCCGCCGTATTGTCTTGAGCGAATAATACCTCAAAAGGAATAAATTTATTTTGGCCCGGATTTATAGTAAAAGTATTTCCCGACGGAAAATCAAATATCATAGGGTAATTAGCGCCATCTGCTAACTCTGTCCTAATAGGATAGTTTCCGCTATTAGTCAAGTAAAATCCTGTGCGTATGCCGAACCCAGTGACTCCACTCACCAACATACCACTTTCAGCAACAAAAGTGTTGCCTTCTTTTCTTTGCGTTACTGCTGAGGGTACGGCCATAATTCAATCGTTAAGGTTCAAAGTACGGATCTACCGTAACTAAAGTACTAAATGATACATCTGCTGATATTAAATTGACAGGAAACTCAATAAAATTTACACTCACATTATTGTTTTCTTTATAATTTAAAGTGTGTTGCCATTTGGGACATATAAATACTTTTCCTGTAATATCATAAGGGGCGGGAGGGGTAAATTCAAATTGCTTACTCCCCTTATGATGTTCGAGAAAATGAATAAGAGCTTTTGCTTCTTTATCAGTTCGTCCGTCTAACGAAAATTCCATATTTAGCAAACTTTTATTGATTCCATCTTTTGTGCGAATGTAATAATCACTTTGAACTGGCTGTTTTAAGAATCGTGGAGCTTGATTTACAGAAAGACCATTCCCTAAATTAAAATAAAAAGTTTTATTAGTCCATTGAGTTGTGGCCGATCCTCCATTAGGACCGTTTGCGTTTGTAGCAGTCGTTTCTGTTTCTCCTGTATAGTAATACCACCCAGAGACATTAGGGCTATAATCCCCACTTAAATATGCAATATCATGTTGACTGTAAGTTTCTCCTGTTTCCCAAAAACCTTTGGTTTGCGCAAAAGGAATATAATATCCCTGCCAGTCCATTGTGGATTGATCCTCTCTAAATAAAGTAGTAGAAGTTGTATTTACATTAGGGTAATCATATGTTCTATCAATTTGTTGAATGTAAAATTCGTGCTCCTCGTTATAGGGCGCAAAAGGCGTAAAATAAATACCAGTGTAAGCTCCACTCGGCTTATCTCCTTTATTAAAAGAATCTTCGAATAGATGAACTAATGCTCTCGTTTCCTTGTCTGAACGCTTGTTAAATTGTAAATTAAAATTAGTTTTTAAAGAATTTTCGCTTTTACTTAATACATTGTAATAACCGTCTCCAAATGCAATATCATAACTTTGGTTTTCAAAAGTTACAGATGAACCATAAGAAGGTTCAAAAAATAAAGTTTGCGTCCACGGACTAGGTTCACTTGTATCATCCGGGTCAGTATTTCCTACACCTGTAGGAGAATTAGCTGCGGTAGCCACTGATGCGGTTGTGCCGCTATAATAATAATGACCTGTTGGAGCTTCAGTATCTGCAGCAAATGTTTGCGTTCCTCCTACAGTATAACCACTGAAAAAAACAATATCGTACTGAGAGTAAGTAACGCCCACTTCAAAAGAAGGCACGCCTGCTATATTAGTGACGCCTGAACCTAGAACATAGTCTTGACTAGCCATTAGTAAAGTTGCCTTCCTGTCATGTACTCTTGTGAGACAGCTATACTACCGTCAATATAGCCTCCTTCACTTACGGACAAGTTTTGACTAAATACTTGCCCCGTGCAACCAAAGGTTGCAATAGCAGAATCTCCATATGTGCTAAAGATATTGATATTAAGGGCTGCATAATTACCCGTAATGCCCATGGTATCTCCCACATCCTCCCCCGCTATACCTAAATTAATACGGACATTTTCTTTTGTAACTCGTGACGGCAACTCATTACCTATGGTTACTACAGGATTCCTATCGCAAGAAACAGCATAATCAAACGAAACTTTTTTATTTATTCCTAGATCTGTGCCTGCCATATAGGAGCGCAAACTGTGACCTAAAATTAATTCATTCCTTAGATTATTATCAGCTTCACCTTCATCTTCTATAGCTACTAGTTCTCCATATATATCCATCTCAGATTGAAATAAAATCGGAGCGAAGGGGGCCACAGAAAAACTAAAAGCACGAATGTAACCGCTACTAAAAGTCATACCCGCTAAACTGCCGTTTAATGGCTCACCTGTATGCTCCACAGCAGTCAATGGATTTAAAAAATCATGAAAACTACCAGTACAATAATGAGAAAAAGATAATGTTCCTTTTACCGGAGAAGTGGGGGCATAACGAGTAATAGAACCAGTAATGTTCGTTACCGGTTGCAATGAAGCCTCAACTCCCAATTCAGCAGATTCAGCAAAAATATTGGTATCTGCGATTTTGAGTAAAGCTTTCTCGTACTTTATAAATTTAGTGGCCATTAAAGAGTGTCGTCAATATAAAATTCAACTGTAAATTGAACGTTTAAATTTGCGTTCCCGCTATCACAATCAAAAGAAAACATCAAATAATCTCCTTGAGAAAAATTTAAGTTAGTCTGCCCTCCAGCCGAAGAACCCCCAAAATCACTATATCCTAATGTTACTTTTTGGTTGGCACTCGCAGCAAGCTGTAGTTGGCTATTGGAAGTAGCCCCTCCTCCGTCATAACCTTGCATATAAGCCGAATCACTTGTACTTAATTCGGTACCGCTAGGTAAGCTAGCTCCAGTATATACATAAACAGTCATGTTAGTTTGATCTGATGCGTTATTTTTAGCAGAAGCCCTAATAGACTGAACTCTTCCATCATGAGGCGCTATAGATGCCCATTTGGCAGTAATAGTGCTTCCTGATGTATCACTAGTTCTATCAAAAGGAGCTGCAAGAAGAGGACTAAATCTGTTGTTCACATCAGCATAATAAGGCACGCTAAAAGTTTGCAAAAACCTTCCTCTACAATAATTGCCAACGGTAGTACCTCCTTTATCATAGAAAGCATCGGCCGCCGCATTTCCCTTAATATTAACATTGCCGCTTGTATCAATATAAAATAAATTATTAGCTAAAGTGCCATTAAACGCAATATCACTTGGTGCACTAAAAGTAGCGCTACTGTAATGAATGCCAAAGTAATTGGTGCTACTTAACCTAAAAGCTCCGGACATCCAATTAACTTTTTTTGTAGATGATTCATATATTGGATGAGCAATAGGACTCGAATACGTAGCCGCCGCATTGCTGGTTCCGGTCTCTAATAAAATACGTGCTCCTGAAGTGCTACTCGAAACAAATTGACTAACAATATTGCTACTATCTGTTACATTAAACTTACGAGTAAAAGTAGTAGTTCCAAGTGCGATTTTACCACTTTGAAAATTAGCGGTTGCAGAACTAGCTGCAATATTTGTATTAGCAATAGATAGGATAGAACCATTCCATGTAATGAATTCATCCACTCCATTTCGAGTAAGCTGCACTGCGGCATGACCTGAGGTTGTAGTGTTTTCAATTTTGACTACCGGATTTGTGTCTTCGTCTGACTCCTTAACATGTAGTTTTGAATCTGGGGTAGTATCATTTCCAATGCTAACTCGTTTATTACTAGCTTTGATTGATAATGCAGGATTGACCGTACTGCCATCAGTATCAAAATACATAAAAGTTACATTTTGACCTGCCGTTTTATTAATATTAAGGGCTGAACTAGTAGATTTAATTTCACCAGTTGACCCGTCTATTAACACGGGATAAGTTCCATTAGAAGCTATAGAGCCATTAACGTCTAATTTATAACTGGGAGTTATATCTCCTATGCCAACATTGCCGTCGCCTAACAAGTGAATTCCGGGCGTGCTACCTGCATCTTCATAATGTGCAATACTAAAACGGGAGTCATCATCCGTGGTGTCATAATAAAATCTAAAAACAGCAGATTTGTCATTAGCTGCATCTGTTCCAAAAATGATTTGCTGATATTTTCCGTCTGTCGTAGCCGAGGGATTTAAAAAGTTAGCTAAAGTAAGATTTGCGTCACTAGCACCCCTAACGGACAAATATGCACCGGGAGTGGTGGCAGCGCCGGGGCCAACGCCTATATTACCTCCATCATGAATTAAAAGACCATAAGTACCGCTATCGTCACGTAGTTTTAAGCCGTTTCCATCTGCCGCATCAACATTGCGCTTCTTGTTTAGATCGCTAATCTTCAGCCTCATTGTGGTGGGATTAGCGTTATCCGCGCTATAATCGCCCATAAACAGCAAATCGTCATCTGCTGGAGCTGCGCCCAAATTGCTATATTCTAGTATTTTGCCCATTTTTAGTCTTTATTGTAGTAGTCTTTAAATTCTAAATTTACACTTAAAACACCATCAATACTCGACTCAATGCTTTCTGAGACCAAATGTCCTGTGGTGCTTAAAAATTTATATCGTGTTATACCGTCGCCGTCATCACCCAAACATTCACCCGCATGATCCACAAGGCATAACTCCCCGGTTCCAGCTGGAATAATCGTATTGCCATCTAAAGTTTCTTCTTTGTCGCCTACGATAATCTCAACTCCTAATGTTTGATAATTTCCACTGCGTATATTATCTATCATGTTCGCAGTCTCATAATCATCCATTTCTATTGTTAAGCTAGTGCTTATTTCAATAGGGTACTCTGTTATGACTTCTGATGGAGCGTAATATATTTCACTTGTTTTTTGATCTAGAGTATAAATAGGAACACGATTAATGCTATAAGTTTGTGATGCAGAAACTGCCCTATTGGTTCCGGAACCATTAAAAGTCAAGAAAACTGACTCATGATTAACTACTCCTAAGTTCTGTAAAGGTGCAGTGCCCGAATAATCCAACTCACCTTGTCGAAGGCCGCTTCCCATTTGACCAAAAACAGCAAAACTCGATTCGATTGTAGGAACGTCTTGAACATCGCAATTAACTGTATAACTTGTAAGATAACCCGTATTAAATCCGTATACTTTTTCTGCTCCGTCTAACTCTACGGCATGAAGCAACGTTCCTGAAACAGAACCATCACCCGTCATGTTTAAAATAGGATCTTGATAAAGCATGTCGCGAGTCATTGAAAACTCGCCTTGAAGAGGTTCAGCTATAACTTCTTGAATAAAACCTGCGCCCAGAATGCGTACTTGTTTTTGACCAACGCTGTATCCTGCACTTAAATTACGAATACCTGAGAAGCCAGTGCCCCCCATGTAAAACATTTGTTCGTAACTTGGTGATGCGTTTTTAGCCATTATCCTTGTCTTGCGGTTTTACTTAGTGAACCACCTAATCTTTGTTCTTGCGCAATTACATCTATAACAGCAGCTCGAATTCTTTCACTTAATTCTTTTCCTTGAGTAGCTTTATCTTGATTGCTTTGTTGATCAGCATTTTGATTACCAGTAGAAGCTGATGCTCCTTGGCCATCTCCTCCTCCGCCTCCAACATTCACACTTATAGAAATGTTATTAGTATTAGCGGCCGTTTGAGTATTCAAAGGTGCGGCAGCTGCGCCTCCCGGTACAGGACCTCCAGCTTGCATAGTGGGAATTAAACCTCCATTAATTCTCCCCATAAAGCCAAGGCCATACTTGCGGACAGCACGGTTATTCATCACAAACTCGCCGCCTGCCATGTAAGCTGGGACACTATCACGATTAGTAAAACCTGAGCCTATCAAGCCTCCTTTTTGCGCAAGCGGACCGCTTGGTCCACCAGTGGCGGGTAACATATCAAATGTGGAATCGCCAATATGAAATTTACCAGACCCA
>MDSZ01011819.1_pt1 | contig 10656 bp, 12 predicted proteins | sample 811201 | NCBI WGS metagenome assembly MDSZ01 (sample SAMN05326647, study PRJNA326480) | marine metagenome | isolation source: seawater | place: Indian Ocean: North | collected 2010
TAAAATCAGCCTGATAAGCTCTAAGAGTATTTGCAGACTTTGAATTTTTAAGGTTTTTTAAAGTTTCTAATTCTAGACTTTTAACATCTGTAATTAATTCATTCATATATATTTCCGATAACCATTAATTATCGGAAATAATAATATAACTCATTTTAAATGTCAACTAAATAATATAATAATAATTTATGCCTAAATATGTACTCATAGGAATTGTTGTAATTGCAGTAACATTTTTAATAATGAATTATTGGCCAAAACTAAAAGAACAAACAAAAAGTCGTATTTTAATGGTTATATTTGGTATATTTTTAATTAGCATATTTGTATTACTATTTCTCTTAATGTTTTAGTTTAACTTTTCCCCACTATTCACCCCTGTTAAAAACTAAAAAAATTCAACAATAAAGTGATACATGCAACCTTTAAACAATGATAATGTAAAAATGAATTTAAGAGGCAACTCTTAACTGACCATCTAGGGAAAAACCGAGAGGTTCAAGCCTAGAGGGCAGAAAGCTCTGTGAAGTAGCGCTAAAATAGCAGAGTGGCAGGGCATGGCGGTAGCGCCTACAACGACGTGCCAAAACTACTGTTCTTTGTGCCTGAAAAGGTACAAGGAAACAGGGTTTTCTAATGAGATTAAAAGGTACTGAATTTCAATTAAAAGTATGGAAATTACTGAAAAAAATTCCCCCTGGTAAGGTCATAACTTATAAAGAAATTGCAGTTTTTCTAAATATGCCTAATGCAGCAAGGGCTGTTGCTAATGCTTGTGCTAAGAACCCATTTCCCCCTTCTATACCATGTCACCGAGTTATAAGATCTGATGGAAAACTAGGAGGTTATTCTGGTCCCGGAGGGTTAAAAACAAAAAAAAAATTGCTTAAAAAAGAGGGTTATTTACTCAAATAAGATAATAATACCAACGTTTTTTTTTAATTTATGCTAAATTTTTGGTTTTTTTATAAATTCTCTTAATAGTTGAGCCATCAATAACAAAATGTTAATTTACGACCCTTCTATGGCCCTTTAAATGCTATATTCTAAATATGCAATGCTGCTGAAAAATGTATTTTTTAAGGTTATTTGTACTAATAAATTTATCGATTTTTAGGGATAAATTAGTTTTTTTTAATTCATTATGCTTTTAGTTTTCAAAAATATGTTAAATTCATGTTTTTTATCTAATAATTTAATGGATTTTTTAATTTTTAAGCCTTTTATATTTTGAATATATAAAGTTAATATTTACTTTAATAATTAATAAATAGTTAATAAAAACAATATTTTATAATATATTATTAAAGTATTATATTAATATTTAGGTAACATAATTAAATATAGAATTGTTTTTTAAAAATGTAAACTCCAGATAAAATGATAATAATTAATCCAATAAAATGATAAAAATCTGGTAGATCACCAAAAAAATAATATCCAATTATAATATTTGGTATTATTTCAAAATATCCAAAAGGAGCTAATTTAGATGCATCTGCGAGCTTTAAAGACATAATTAAAAATAAATGTCCTATAGATGCAAATAAACCAATTAAAATTAAAAAAAACCATTGATTATACGTTGGTGTGACCCAAGAAAAAGGAACAATACAAGAAGCAATTATGGCCCCTACTATACCGGTATATAACAAAGTCAAAAGAGAGTTATCTGATGTGCTTAATTTTCTAGTTACAATTATATAAAAACCATACATTAAACCAGTTCCTAATGCAGCAAATGTTGCCATGTTAGTTTCTAAAAATCCTGGCCTAATTACAATTAAACATCCTAAAAAACCTAATATTACTGCTAGCCATCTACTAATACCAACTTTTTCTTTAAGAAAAAAAGGTGAAAAAGATGTAACTATTAATGGGGCAATAAAAGCTAAAGTAAGTGCTTTTGATAAGGATATAATAGAAATAGAATAAAAAAATAGAATATTAGCTGAAAAAAGTAGAATGCCTCTTAAAAATTGTAATTTTGGCTTTTTAGATAGTTTAATTTTTTTTCTAAAATAAAAAAACATAACTGGTAGAACGATAACTACCGTAAAAAAATACCTTGCCCAGACGATTTGAATTACAGGCAAATAGAAACTTAAAAATTTAGCAAAACCGTCCATTATTGGAAGCATAGTCCATGCAGACAAATTAAGTAAAACTGCTTTCATTTAAAAAAACAATTTATTGAAATTATTCGTTGTAATTGTATCTAGTTTATTTGTATCAATTTGTTTTATTGAAGCTAATTTCTTAAGAGTATGGATTATAAAACTTGGTTCATTCCTCTTACCTCTGAATGGATCAGGAGATAAAAAAGGACTATCTGTTTCTATAAGTAATCTATCAAGTGGAATTGTTTTAAAAGTATTTTGTAAATCAGTACTATTTTTAAATGTAATAATTCCACTAGCAGAAAAATATGAATTAAATTTTAATAGATTATTTGCAAATGTTTCAGATCCAGTAAAACAATGCATTAAAATTTTAAGTTTACTATTTACAAATTCGGAAAGTATATTTAGTATTTCAGTCTCTGCATTTCTAGAATGTATAATTAAAGGAACATCTAATTCAATAGCAGCATTAATATGATTTAAAAAACTATTAATCTGTTCAGTTTTAGAACTGTTATTATAATAGAAATCCAATCCAGTTTCACCTACCCCAATAATTTTCTTATTAGAACTGACTTTTTTTATAATTTCATTTTTAGAAATTTTAAAATTTTTTGCTTCATGAGGATGAATTCCGTATGTACCATAAATAATAGAATCTTTATTTACAAGATTTAAGATATTTGAGAAACCATCATCTGTAGTACAAATAGATAATAATTTTTCAATACCAACTTCTTTAGACCTTATTAATATTTCATTAAAACTACTAAAAATAGACTCATGATCTAGGTGACAATGAGAATCAATCATTTTTATCTATTTTTTTAAAAAGGATACCTATTTTATTTAATTTAATATTTTTTTTAATAAAATTATTTTCAATAAAACTATCCAATTTTATGTCTTTTTCACTATAATTAAATATAGACATGACTTTAATAGAGGTTTCCGGCATGATAGGATACATGAGTATAGTAATTTTTCTAATTAACTCAAGTGATGTATAAATGATTGTATTTAACCTAACTTTATTATCCTTTTTCTTCCACGGTTCTTGATCATTAAAGTATTTATTCGCTGCAAATAATCTTTCTACTATAAAAGAGATATATGAATTAATATCTTGTTTATCTATAAATCCAACGATGTTTTGGTAGCTGTCGGTAAATTTAAGTAACTCTAAATTATCATCTTCGTTAAATTTGATTTCTTCACCAACCTTGAGCTCAGCATTTTTTTCACAAAATGAAACCACTCTCTGACACAAGTTTCCATAATTATTAGCTAAGTCGCTATTTATACAATTTTCCAATTTTTCCTCAGATATATTTCCATCATTTCCAAAAGAAACCTCTTTGATTAAATAATATCTTAGAGGATCTAAGCCATAATTTTTAATTATTTCGATTGGATCTAAGATATTTCCTTTGGATTTAGACATTTTTTGATTACCTGATAGTATCCATCCATGGCCGTAAACTCGTTTAGGAAGATCTATATTTGCCGCAAGAAGAAAAGCGGGCCAGTAAACTGCGTGAAATCTTAAGATATCTTTGCCTATTATATGTAAATCTGCAGGCCAGAAGTTATTAAATAATTTATCATCTGTATTTGGGTAATTTAATGCACTTAAATAATTTGTTAAAGCATCAAGCCAAACATACATAACATGATCTTTGTTTGAGGGAACAGGAATGCCCCATTTAAAAGATTTTCTACTCACTGATAAATCTTTTAAACCACTTTTCACAAAACTTATAACCTCGTTTTTTCTAGACTCTGGAAGAATAAAATTTGGATTTTCATTATAAAATTTAAGTAAAGGTTTTTCCCATTTTGACAATTTAAAAAAATATGACTCCTCCTCTACCCACTCTACTAATGATCCAGATAATTTAGATTTTTTCTTTCCATCTTCCTCCATAATCTCGTCCTCGGAATAAAAAGCTTCGTCTGATACTGAATACCAGCCAGAATATTTTGATAAATAAATTTCTTTTTTTTCCTCTAAAATTTTCCACACATTTATTGCTGATTTTTTATGTCTTGTTTCTGTGGTTCTTATAAAATCGTTATTAGACAAATTGAGAGTTTTTGTTAGATCTTTAAATATTTGGCTAATATCATCACAAAAATCTTGTGGATTTTTTTTTTTTATATTTGCAGCTCTCTCGATTTTTTGCCCATGCTCATCAGTTCCCGTAAGATAAAATACATTGTATCCTTGTATACGTTTAAATCGTGCAAAAAAATCGGCAACAATACTTGAATAAGCATGTCCCATATGTGGCTTAGCAGAAGGATAATAAATTGGTGTTGTGATATAATAGTTATTCTTCATTTAATAGTTTTGTATCAAAATTTATAAAAAAAGACTCAAGATCTAAGTTGAAATTAATAGTATTTGATAGTGATTCTAATAAATTTAATCTAACTTTAAAATACTCTTTACTTTTATTAGTTTTATATTTTTCTAGCAAAAAAATTTCAATAAAACATCTTAAGTCATCGATATTAAATAGTTTAGTTTTATACAATTTAAAATCAAATATATATTTTAAAAAACTTTTGGAATTTAAATTTTCTATGGTTATATTATTTTCATTACATAACATTAAAAAGTTAATATAATTTAATGGTGACAAAAACTTTTTTTTAAAAGAATTAGGTATTATATTAAAAATTTTTTTATCAAAATAGTGATTAACTATATCCTCTACATATTTCTCATCTAGAAAAATATTAAACTCTATACATCTTGATTTTATTGTATCTAAAATTTTTTTTGTATTATCTCTAACCAAAATAAATAATGTATTTGAATTAGGTTCTTCGATTAACTTTAACAAAGAGTTAGATGCATCGTTAGATAAATACTCAACATCATCAATTAAAATAATCCTTAAAATATTGTTAAAAGAGGACTTATTAACAAAATTTCTTAATTCTCTAATTTGGGAAATTTCAATTTTTTTTTTTTCAGATTTTTTCTTAATAAGGAAAAAGTTTGGATGTACATTATTATTTATTAAATTATAAGATTTATTATTTTCATTTATTTTATTGTTAGTAATATCGTACTTATTTTTTTCATTTTGAGATAACACAAAATTAATAAAATGATATGACAATACAGATTTTCCAATACCTTTTTTTCCTGAAAGTAATATTTTATTAGGAAAGATTTTATTTTCATAAATTCTACAAAATTCGTTTAAATAATTATTTAATCCTATTAATTGAAGCTGCTTTATGGATTCCATTTAAATAATTTTCTTAATTTTGTTTAGAATTTCCTCTTTATTTTCATTTATAGTTTTATTGGTATTTATCAACATGACATTTTTTTTCTTTTTTAAAATATTAACAAACCCCTTCTGAACTTTATTATAAAATTCGTAATTGAATCTATCATATCTATTTTTTATTTTACGTTTTTTCATTCTTTTTTTTAAATTAGATCTGTTTACTGTGTGTAAAAAAATAAAATCTGGTTTAATATTCCCAATTATATATTTATTTAATTTATTTATAATATCTAAACTTAAATTCATGCCATAAAATTGATATGCTAAAGTAGAATAAATAAATCTGTCAATAATAATAACTTTTTTTTTATAATTCTTCTTGATAATTGATTGTATATTTTCGTTTCTTGCAGCTAAATATAATAATAAATCTGTAAATGGATGAAATTTGGATTTATTACTTAATATTAGTTTTCTTATTTTTTCTGATTGATTTGAACCACCCGGTTCTCTTAATGACAAAAATTTTATATTTTTTTTTTTTAAAAATTTAACAACATTTTTTATTTGAGTAGTTTTACCAGAACCCTCTATACCTTCAAAAATTATTAGAGGGTATTTATACATCGCCCCAAATAAGATAATTAATTGAGGTTATTAAACGTGAAAGTATATTCTGTTTTTTTACACTTTCATATGCAAGTAAATTATGTTCTTCTATTAAATTATCTTTATAATAAATTTTTAAAGTACCTACGATGTCGTTTTTGTTAATTGGCGCCTCTATGGGACCTTCATATTTAATAATTGCACTTAAATATTTTTTTCTTGCTTTTTGAATTGTTTTAAAAACATCTTTATTTATATATGTTTTAATCTCCTTTTTTTTTCCTAACCATACATCAACAGAAGTGATGCTTTCGTTTTTTTTAAATAATTGAATAGTATCAAAATTTGTAAGGCCATATGTTAAAAGTTTTTTTGATTGTTTTGATCGAGAATTTTTACTCTTAAAACCACTTCCCACAGCTATTAATCTTCTCTCATTTCTCATAATAGAGGAAGCTAACGAATATTTTTCTACTGCTAAGTAACCAGTTTTTATCCCATCCGCACCAAAATTCTTGTACAATAAGGGGTTTCTATTACCTTGAGTTATTGGATCGCCACCTGTCCTATCCCATGTGAATTCTGTTTCTTTATACATTTCATAAAAGTCAGGATAATTTTTTATTAAATATTTTGACATAATCATTATATCTCTTACGGTTGAATAATTGTCTGGATCATTAATACCTGAAGAATTTGAAAAATTTGTATTCTCCATGCCAATTTCTTTTGCTTTTGAAGTCATCATAACAGCGAATTCTTCTTCTGAACCTGCAATACCTTCAGCTAATGCAACGCATGCATCATTTCCAGATGCAACAATTATGCCTCTAAGAAGGTTTTCAACGCTTACTTCATCACCTACCATAATAAACATTGAAGAGTATCCTGATTGAGACAATCTCCAAGCATTTTCTGAAATAATAAATTTATCATCTAAGTTTAGGTCACCTCTTTTAATTAATTCAAAAGCAATAATAGACGTCATTATTTTAGTCATTGAAGCAGGATAAATTGATAAGTCTGGATCTTTTTCGTATAAAATCTCTCCAGATAAATAATCCTGCAAAATTGCGGTTTTTGCTTCAATATCAAATACAGCTTTAACATGACCGATATTTAGAAAATTTATAATTAAAATAGCTATAAATAATTTTATTTTCATATTTTTAGTATCTCTAAATTTTCAAATTGTAATATTAATATTTGTTCAAATGCTTTTTGTAATGATTTTATATTATCATATGGACCTAAGTATACTCTAAATTCGGTTTTTGAAAGCTTATTTATTTTAACTTTATTTAAATTTAATTCATTTTTAATTCTATTTTTTAACAAATTGGCAGTTTTTAAATAATAAAAGTCTGCAATTTTTATCACATATCTAAATTCCCTATTAATCTTTGTTGGGTTTTCCTTTTTTTTGTCTTTAGAAAGATTCTTAATACCAATCTCTGTTACAGGAGCTTTTTCTGCTACAACTCTTTCTTCATCAAAGGTTTTAGTTTTATTTGCTACAAACGTAGAATTATTATCAATTTCAACAATACTTATATAAGGTTCATCAAAATCTAGCTCTAGTTCTTTAGAAATTCTTTTTGATAAAACTGAATTATAAAAAGCTGGATATCTAGATTTAGGGCCAACAGTCGCAATTATACTTTTATTATTTAATAAATTTGTAATTTTTACACTTGTTTTTGGTTTTAAATTTTTTTGTAAAACTATTAATGATCTCTCATTAATCTTTTTGGAGATAAGTTTATCTTTATATAAATTTTCTTCATATACTAAAGCAAAGCCAGAATTATGAAAATTTTCTTTAAAATTAATATTTGTTGTTTCATCAATTGGAACACATGAAAAAGTGATGAATAAAATCAATAAAAATTTATAATTCATTTGTAAAACTATTTTTTAATGTACATACTGCTAATGCAAATCTTAAAGATCTGTTCCATTTTAGTATTAATTCATAATTATCAAAAACTAAATAAGCTGGTGCTAAAATATTTGGATTATCAACTATCTCCTTATCGGGGGTTACAATAGCGGTTTTGTAATTTTCATAATTTTTAATTTCATCATAGTTTTTTATAAATTTTTTAAAATTTTTTAAATTTTTTTTATGATTTATTTTTTTTGCTGAAGTATTTAAAAATTTACTTGGGACCTTTTCTGATAGTTCAATTTTAAAAAAGCAAGGTTGACCCTTTTTCCAGCCCATTTTATTTACATAATTTGCTGCGGATGCAAAGGAATCTTTAATTGATTTTAAATCAATGTTATTATTTTTATCATAATCTATAGCATATTTTTTAATAGTAGTTGGCATAAATTGAAAATTACCAAATGCTCCAGCCCAAGAACCAAATAATATGTTTTGATCTATAAGTTTATTATCAACTAATTTTAATATTGTAATTAATTCATTTGAAAAAAAGGCACTTCTTCTTTTATCAAAACTAAGTGTGGCTAATGATGATATTATGTCCATTTTTCCTAAATACGTACCATAATTTGTTTCAATACCCATTAATGCCAATAATAATTCTTTTTCTACGTCAAATTCACTCTCAATTTTTTTTATTATATTTTTGTTAGATATATAAAGATTTGTCCCGTTATTTATTCTTTTTTTTGTAACTCTTTTGTTAATATATGTTTTTGTATCCTCGTAAAATTCAGGTTGATATCTGTCATATTTTATAACATTTGGTAAAAATCTTGCTTGTTTTAAAACATTATTTATTGTTGATTGTGATACTCCCTCATTTTTTGCTTTTAAGGAAAAGGAATTTAACCAATCATTAAAGTTTTCTTCAGCTATGCAACTTACGCAACAGCTTAAAATAAATATAAACACATAATTAATTATTTTCATATAAATCCCTAATATAAATAAATACAGCAATCCAAATTAAAATAAAACTCACTAACTTATTAAATATTAAAGGCTCATTATATAAGAAATAGCCTAATAAAAATTGTAATGTTGGGGTTATATAAAAAATCATACCAGTGGGGCCTAATCCACATAATTCTACACCTTTTACATATAGGTATAAAGGAATCACCGTCATTGGTCCTGCAAGAATAAAAATGAACATCATAAACGGATTTGATAGATCAAAGTCATTATAATTATTTTGTACTATAAAATAAAATGCTACCAGTACAAATGGTAATATATACAGGCTCTCAATAAATAGACCAATATCGGTTTCTACTTTAATTTTTTTTCTTAGAACGTTATAAAAACTCCAACTCAAAGCAACTATTATTCCAACCCATGGTATAATCTTAATACTTGTTAATAATAAGTAAAATACAGACACTAGTACTATTAAAATAGATAATTTACCCTTAGTAGACAAAGGTTCTTTAAAAAAAAAATATCCTAAAAAAATACTAATTATTGGCATTATAAAATAACCAAAACTTGCGTCTATAACTTGATTGTTGGAAACAGCATATATCCAGACAGCCCAATTTGTAAATATTAGCAATCCAGAAAAAAATAAGATAATTAATTTTTTTTTATTAATAAAAATTAATTTAATTTTTTTCCATTTAGAAAAAATATAAGATGTTATTAACAACATAAATGTAGTCCAAATACTTCGATGAACAACTACTTCTATGTGGCCAGCAAAAGATATATATTTAAAATATATTACTCCCAGAAATCCCCACCAAAAAGAACCAAATGCAGTTAAAATTACTCCTTTATTGAAGTGCTTATTCCCCATTTCACTAATCAATTAAACTATTTTGTGGTTGAAATATATATTAATAATTATAAAAGTTCTCACTGTGGAGAGATGGCTGAGCGGTTGAAAGCACCGGTCTTGAAAACCGGCAAAGGGGCAACTCTTTCCTGGGTTCGAATCCCAGTCTCTCCGCCACTATAAATTAAATTTTTTGAACTTGTTTATTATATCTATTATTTTTTTATTCTTAATATTTATAGGTGATTCTTTATTCATATAATTTTTAATCTCTTCATCGTCCATATTTACAAATGAGTTTAAAGCTTCAAGTTCGTTATCTTTAATTTCATTAAACAAATGTCTAACAAAAGCGCTCATTATCATATCCATTTCTTTAGTTCCTCTATAAGACGCTCTATAGATAATTTTATTTTTAAGATCTTCTTTATTTTGTGACATGGTTATATAAACGCAATATGCAATCTTATGAATATTTATTATTAAACATAGATACCATAAAAGGTATAGGTTCTAAAACTGCAAAATTATTTAAAAAAAAGAATATTATTACCATATTTGATCTTTTATGGAATTTACCATTAAATTTTATTGATAGAACAGATGAAAAAAAAATTAACCAATTGCAAATAGGAAAAATACAAACAATAAGGTTGGTTGTTAAAAAGTATAATTTTCCAAGAATAAGAAATTTACCAAATCGAGTTTTATGTCAGGATGAAACAGGCAGACTTGATTGTATTTTTTTTAATAGTTATGAGGGGTACATAAAAAAAATTTTACCATTAAATAAAGAAATAATAATAAGTGGTAAAGTTGGATATTACAAAGGCAGATATCAGATAACAAACCCGACACATACATCAGCTAATCCAAATTCAATAAAAAAGATTTTTTCAACTTATAGACTTACAGAAGGTTTAAATCAAAAAATTTACACAA
>MDSZ01143753.1_pt1 | contig 10656 bp, 8 predicted proteins | sample 811201 | NCBI WGS metagenome assembly MDSZ01 (sample SAMN05326647, study PRJNA326480) | marine metagenome | isolation source: seawater | place: Indian Ocean: North | collected 2010
GTCGATGAAGATGGTACTGAATGGTTTGAAGATGAAGACGGTTATTGGTGGTACAGGATGGAAGGCGATGAAGACTGGCAACCATATGAAGAATGATTTCTGGTTGTTAATTAAATTCTCTTGAACTGGTTATTTATATTCATGGATGGTACCACATCACTATAAACAAAACTCCGATAACTTGGTCATGCGTAATCCTTTTTTTGCTCTAACTGAGAAGAGTGTTGACAAACCACGTACTGTTTTGGTTTGTCTGTTTTTAGTGGTTATTTTACTTTCTTCTGGGGCAATGCACCTAAAGTTTGACAACAGTGAGGACGGTTTTTTCCCTGATAATGAAACAGTATCGTTGCTTAATGACATTGAAGATGAATATCAAGCCTCAGTTGATTTTGTTCGAATTATTGATGAAGTAGATCAAGGAGATTTGTTAGTCCAAGAAACCTGGACTCAACTAGCATATATTGAAGCACAATTATTGCTGGATGAGAACTTTCAACCATACCACTATCCGTTATTTGGCACCCAGCCAAATGCTGGAATGGCTAGTTCGGTAATTCAGTGGCATACCTTACAAGATTCATCGCACTCTGCCAATTGGTTGGGTGAATTATCGAGTTCTATCGAATTGGTAAGGCAATCTAATTCCTCTAGTTTAGCCTCCTCATTAGAGTCACTAAATACCGCCTCCTCATCAATCCCAGAATTCCAACCAATTACTGCTGAACGTCTGATTGAGTGGGATTTTTCTAGTCCCGAATCTTGGTTGGCAAGAATTGATTCTAGCGATGATTTATCAAATGAATTGGATGGTTTGATTGGTCAGTTATCGTCGTTGGTGCAGGAAAATAGATCTCAACAAGAACTTGTATTAATTGCAGCCAATTCAGGGCCGATTTTCGGTCAATTGAATATGATGAAAGGTCTACAGGATATCGACTTTAGAGAAGCGATACTATCCAATATCCCAGTTGATGAGAGAAACGACCCGTGGAATATGTCTGGCCCAGTTATCACAACTTTGGTGATAAGCAACGACCCAGTAGTTCACGGGAAGGATGCTACGGATTTTGATTCCACGCAAAATGACATCACTAAATGGTCTAAATCACTGGTCGAAAAACTTCAACAAGATACTAGTGATGATGAGATTAGAAGTTTTTCCTTTGCCCAATTTGGCGTTGGTTCAACTGAGACATTGGGTGCTGAGATTGGTATTCTTACCAGTTCAGCATTCTTTTTATTGGCATTGATTCTTTGGTTTAATTTCCGTAGTAAGCGAGAGACTGCATACGTGATGGTATTGACTATTTTTGCTATAGCAGCAACTTACGGCCTTTCAGGTTGGTTAGAATTCTTAGGAGTCAATATGATTTTCAATGCGGCGATGAACTCAATCCCGGTGCTATTATTGGCAATTGGTGTCGACTATGGTTTACACGTAGTGTTGAGGATACGGGAGGAATTGAAGAATTCTCCAGAGGGTGAATCGGCTGAAACCATGAGAGATTTTTCTGTTGAGGCTAGAAAATTGGCAATTCGTAGAGGAACAATTTTCACCTCAATCGCCTTACTGATTGCAATCTTTACCGATGTAGTCGGATTCCTTTCATTTAGATTTTCAGCACTCACTTTCCTTCAGGTATTTGGAACTGTTATTGCTATCGGATTATTCTTCATCTATCTGTTGAGTATTTCAGCACTACCCGCGTTAATGACCTTGATTCCGCCCAAAAAATTGCCAATAGATAAAGCAAGTAAAATTGAAATTGGGCCAGTTGCAAGAAGTTTAGGTCGTCTATCAATGCAACCAATGAAGGTAGGGATTATTGCGGTATTATTACTTATTCCAATGTATGTCGGCTTCCAGCAACTAGAAGTTGGATTTGAACAAAGAGATCAATTTGACCAAAGTATACCTGTTGTTGCAGATTTTATCCTGTTATCTGATGATTTCCAAAGTAGTCGTTCTCCTCTATACATTGTCTACGATGGTGATGTTTTAAGCGAGGCTGGCTGGGAGTCGTGGAATCTGACGATGTCCGCATTAACTGATAGTCCTGACATCACGGGTGTGCCAAACGGCCTTTGGGATTTGGTTCAGGAATCAAGGCCACAATATGAGGTGTTAGATGAAATTATGATTTCAATTGAAGCTGGTGAAAGCAATGCTTGGAGTGACCTTTCTAATTGGTTATTGACCAATGATACTGGCAGACAATTATCCAGTGCATTATTACATTCAAATGGACAACAAACATTGATTTCCTTCCAAGCCAATACATTAGATTGGCAAGCTACTGTTGATTTAAATGAAAGAATAGAGGAGTTATTGTCACAAGTTGAAGCAGAAATACCAGATGATGGAACCTTGAGAGTTAGCGGTCGAAGTTTGATTAATGCTCAAACAACTTCAGATGTTGCTGCATCATCGATTCAATCAACCGCTATTGTCGCAATTGTAATCTTAGTAATGTTGGTTTCAATACATTCAGTACGTCAAAACAATCTTGCTCAAGGCTTTGCTAGAGGGATAGTTTCGTGGATACCTTTGATGATGGTGGTTTGTTGGGTATACGGTATAATGGGCTTTACCGGATACAATATTAATCCTCAAACAGTAACCATTGGGGCTTTATCGCTCGGTTTAGGTGTTGATTATGCAGTTCACTTTACCACCAGATTAGAAGAAGAAGTTGAGCACAACCCACGTGGGACTCAACAACAATGGGTGGAAAAAGCTTCAGCCACTACCGGTAGAGCAATGTTTGGTGCTGCACTTACCACGGCTGGTGGTTTTGCCGTATTAAATCTGTCAGCTCTATTGCCGCTAAGGCTATTTGGTCAAGCCTTTGTTGTCGCCATTACCTTAGCACTATTATCCAGCCTAATCCTACTTCCAGCATTTTACAGTAAATTCTTACAGTATGATGCTAAGGGATATATTGAGGATGAATAATTATGGAAATAGAGAATGTGATGTTTTGGATATCTTCGATTTATATTATCCCAATTTGGGGTCTTATGTGGTTTGCTCCTCGTCATGATATAACCAAAAAAATAGTTGGCGATTTGAGGATTTCAGTCTTACCCTTGCTAATTCCTTATGCGATACTTGCCATCCCTAGCCTACCTGACATCTTCATCACTCTAGGTGCAGAAATGCCGACTCCAGAAATAATTGTAGAATTCTTTTCAGATGATAAAGTCATCATTGTTGGTTGGCTTCATTTCCTAGCCTTCGATGTGCTTGCAGGGCGTTATATTTGGCTTAGAATGCTGGCTTGCAATCGGCCAATGTATGTTTCAACGCCAACTTTAGTACTTGGCATGATGGTTGCGCCATTAGGATTCTTGATTGGCATGTTGGCAACCTGGGAATACCAAGAAACAGCAGTACCTCAAGTTGAATAATTGTTTATCACAATTACACATAAACTATATGCTATTGCAAAATGTTGTTGACCAATGGATACGAAAATTGCCGCACTTTCAGGAATTTTGGTGATGATTCTTGCTGGTAGCGGATTACTTGTTTTATTGGATAATCCAGCTGATGATAGTGACAATGATGTCGATAAGGAAGAAATTACAGAGCCAGTAGTGGTAGTTAACCAGCCTCCAGTAGTAATGTTTTCTGAACAGAGCAAAATGTGGGACGGAGAAAATATTACCATCAATGGGTTTGCTATGGATGAATTTATTGGGTCCTCAACAGTAACAATTAGGTTCATCAATTCAATAACTTCACTCGAGATATTTAGCCCTATATCGACTTATATCGATAACTCTGGGAGTTGGTCCATAGAGGTTCCTTTATCAGAACCAGGTCAATGGGTAGCAGAGGTATTTGTCACTGATTTGGAAGGATTAAACAGTGCGTCGACTTTCCGAAATGTAACTATTGTTGCACCTCTTGAGAATGATGTAGTAATCTCATTTCAGTGGAATGAACCTGTTGAAGAATCTTCTAATGGGACACTAAATGGTGTACTAATTCACAGATTTACTGAAACCTGTGCGGTAGAATACCGTCCAAAATATCAGAGCCCGACTTTGGATGTTATTGGGGTCGTGACCACAGAAACCGGTGAATTCACCATGACTTTTGATACTGATAATGTTAACACAAATGGTACGATATATGCTACATGTGGCTTGTTTTCCACCTCATCTGATATGGTAATGGTCAATCTACCAGTGCCTCCAGAGCCTGTGGGTGATAATGACTTGGATGGAATACTCGATGATGTAGACCAATGCAATGATACTCCACAAGGAGAGCCAGTGTATCAGAGTGGTTGTTCTGATTCTGAACTTGATGATGATATGGACAATGTCTACAATGACCAAGACCTGTGTCCAGGGACTCCTTCGGGTGAGTTAGTAGATTCCAACGGTTGTGCCCTATCACAAAAAGACACAGATGGTGATGGCGTTAGTAATGCTGATGATAACTGTGCAAATACTCCTAATGGTGAATCAGTTGACTCATTTGGCTGCTCAGATTCACAAAAAGATACGGATAATGATGGTGTTAGTGATGACGTTGACCAATGTCCTAATACTCCGTCTGGAGATGTTGTAGGTGCTGATGGCTGCACCCTTCCTGATTGGGCGCCTGAAGATTCCTGGCTATGTCAAAATGGACAAGGTCCTTGGGTAAAAGATCTCAATGGAGATGGTAATTCTTACCAATCCAATAACAATGGAGTAAATAGTGCAGGAGGAGGAGGCTCAGGGCCTTGGTTCCAGTGTGAAGTCTCAGTTACTATAGCGAATGGAGAAATGGTTGTCGATTCCAATGGGATTCCAAATCATGATTTCTTGTCAACTATGGGTTGTTGTGCAAATGAGGTTAATTTGGAATGGCATATTCCATTAAATCCAGTCAACGATACCAGTGGTGGCCACGATACCTCCAATTGTCCTGCATCAACAGGACGCTGGGAATGTGCGCCAGATAGAGGTGCAGTTGCGGTTTCAGTAAATGGTGTACCAATTTACGGGGTTGAAGAAGGCCCTGGCGGAGATGCGATTGCCTTGCATTTTGACTATTTTGTAGAGGATAGACAACCCATCTTCTTGGGCCACTGTGCTTCTCATTCCGCCAATGTTAATTTTCACTATCATTATGATTCTCAGTGTTCTGTTTGGACTCCGGGAGTTGGTGAAACAATAGCTGATTATGATTGGACAGAATTAGATGATACCCAACATAGCCCAATTATTGGTTGGGCATTTGATGGCTATCCTATCTATGGAATGTATGGTTCTGATGGAAATGGAGGAATAAAAGCGATTACTTCTTCATATGAGGTTGAAAGAACCCAGGAAAATGGCGACCAAGGTTACAATGGTATTGATGATTGGAATTATGTTGCTGGTGCAGGAGATTTGGATGAGTGTAATGGAAGATGGAGTGTAACTCCTGAGTATCCAGAAGGAACATACCACTATGTTAGCACCCCTCTATCAGGGTCTTCAAAATTAGTTACCGATACCAATGGTAATCAAGTACCAATGATAGGTATGCCATATTTCCTACTTTGTTATCATGGAGTTGCAGATCTTGACGCTCAGCCATCTAATGGCCAAGGCGGCGGCGGTGGCGGCGGCGGCGGTGGCCCTGGAGGGGGCGGTGGTAGACCGCCAGGCGGTCAAGCGATGGTTTTGTACGAACACATGCCAGAATTACTAGATGACACTAGGGAGTTAAATTTCGATTTCGAAGATATAATATGGGACTCAAGTTTTATTTGGATTGGAATTATTGCTTTGATAATTTTAAGACGACGTTCTAAGTGAGGCTTATTCTTGAATCATAGGATAATGGTCATTTTATTGGCCAGTAATCTAATTTTTGCTGGTTGTCTAAGTTCACAAAATGATATTTTTGAAGGTCAAGAAATAGAACCCAAGAAGTCATTTATGCCATTCACACTAATCGATTCGAATAATTCAACATTTAATTCGACTAATCTTGATGATATGGTTGTGGTTGTAAATTTCTTTTATACCAATTGTCCTGATACTTGTTCAATAGTAACTCCAGATTTAAAAATTCTTTATGATGACTTTTCCAATGAAATTGGTATTAATCTAACATTCATATCAATAACAGTAGATCCATGGAGAGATGGTCCTAATGACCTTAGTGACTACATGACTTACTTCAATACCTCATGGACATACTTGACCACAGAAGAATTTGTTGATGGTAATTTCTCTCTAATTGAACAAATTTGGACAGATTTTGGAATAGGGGTAGTTCTTACTGAAAGTGAGAATAGCACCACAATAAGTGGTAGAGGGCATACAATTTACTATGATGTTGAACATACTGAAGGAATTGTAATAGTAGGCAAGGATGGATATCAAAAAGTTCGTTGGGATGGCGATAATTGGGACCTAGACGGGATAAGAAACGACTTGGATAAGATCTTATCAATGTGATTTTTGGTGTTGTTATGGTATTGCTGAATATTTGGTCTGTTGGACATTTCTTACAGTGGGCAGCAGTTGGTCGCTTTTTACTAAATAATTGGTACATTTTCTTGATACTTTCAGTTAGTTGGGAATGTTTAGAATTAGCCTTGCCCTATGAGTTTGCCCAAGAGACATGGGATAACAAAATCTCGGATATAGTGGTAAATTGTCTTGGTTTCTATCTTGGTGTCTCGATTAGACAACACCAGTTAACAGATGATTAATCAAAATGGATTCTTTGGTTGCTCTTGGTCCCAAAATGCACCTGCATCTTCTTGCGGTAAGGTAGATTGAGGTTGTACAGGAACGTCAGCATAGGATTTCTGATATACTGGCTGAGTAACTGTAGTCTGGTTTGCCTGCATCATTGTATTACCCGGCATTGCACCATTTTGGACAATGATAGTTTTTTGATTGTTATTGACTAGTAAGCCGAGAATCAAACCAAAGGCTGTGATTACTCCACCACAACAGAGCAACATTACTCCAGCAGCGCCTTGGAAGAATCCTCCAACAGCTTCTCCCAATTCATCTTCTACTACTTCCCAAAGTGGAACAATTTCGTAATTTGCATTTGCTTCAATAGTATATTGTCCTTCATTGTAATCCCAGTAGCTGATAGTAGTCATGTGATACCATCCTTCGGGATCATCCTCCCAACCAATAGGTTGAGCGCCATCTTCTACACAATCGATAGTTAAGGAATTGTCAATGGTATCATTTGTCATAGACATACTAAATTCATCGCATCTAACATTGTCACGAACCATTACAATCATATCTTCACCGCTGTAATCAAAAGTCGTTGTCCCACTCGTTCCGCTAAAAACACTTTTTTTCTCAGGATCCCATTCACCGGAATCTTCAATATTTTCGCCACCAATAACCATCAGCACAACTCCTCCTACAAGGACAAAAACGCCGATTGCCATGAATATTTTACCTGCTGGGTGCATGATTATCCGTAATAGCGATTACAATATAACGCTATTGCACGATTAAAAATCAAATATTTTAGATACTGTCCCAAAAATTTCCTTTATCAGATTCAGGATTGGATTTATGTTTCTCAACTCCAGCATCACTGATTGGTTCTTGTTTTGGTTCTGTCATCACATTTGTATTTTCAGAGTCTGCAATGGTGTCTTGGTGAATTTCTATGTTCTGCTGATAAACCGGCATACGGCCAGTAGCGGCAGGTTTGTTATTTGGGCTACTAGTTTCTAACTCCCCGATTGAACCATAATTTGGCTTAGTCATCATGGTTGAATTTACTGGGGCTTGGAAATTACTTTGTTGAATCTCAAGCGGTTGTTGGTATACGGGGAGACGTCCAGTAACGGCAGGATTATTGTTAGGGCTACCAATAGTAATACCACCTGCTAATCCAAATATACCAAAGCAAATACCACAACAACTCATAGCAAAGCCTCCAATTACTCCAGCCCATAAATCATCAGCAATGCCATTGGTCTTTATCCACATAGAGACATTATCCTCTGCAACTATCGTCGTGTTTCCTTTCATGCATCCTACACAAACTTTGCCAATTTGAGTCAACTCTCTATCCTCATACCATGCTGCTTCAGCACCATAAATCGTACTACATCCCCTATTATCATAGTCTACTGAATAAGTGAACACCTCTCTTTGGGGGTTTGGATTTTGTATTTCTGAATATTCTGAACCATAATCAGAAATCCATTTTCCGTCATGAGTGGCAGTAATTACGATATTCTCACAAAGGTCATGAATTTGATTATTATTAAAATCGACAGGCGGGTAATCAACATAAACTGTAAATCCTCCTTCTAAATCATCAACTATCAATGTACCATTAGTAATTTCCACATATTGGAAATCATCAATTTCACTTACTGCTGAAAAACTAGAAATGGCTGTTATAGCGCCTATAATTAGTATTAAAATTCCAATTGGGCCAATAATCTTGCCTTTTATGTGCATATTTTCCATTCCTTGTTATTTATTGTGGTATTGGTTGTTGTTCCCACCATGGGGGTGCAAGGAACCAAGCATCATGGGAATCAGGTCGGTCAATTATTGGAATACCGAAATTACCACCATTGACCGTCAGTCCTCCAAGTGGGTTTGTTGCACATGGACTTGGCAAATAATCTTCACCAGATTCAGTTAATTCAAGGCGTAATGAATGGCCTTCAGGGACGATTACATCAAGCGGATTAAATTCCATCAACATGGTATAGCTTGTTAGTGGAGCAGTTGCTTTAGCATTATATCCTCCATCACGATAGCGCACATCCATTGTAGCATGACCAAGTCTTAGATCATCGTCATTATCATACAGAGTAGCAAAGATTTGCCCGCCTTGACAAGATTGAGTTGAAACATCCAAATGTAATGTTGGTAGTCCAGAAATATGAGTTTTCTCTTCAAATGGCTGGCTTACCAAGGTTACTGTTTCACCAAATCCGTTTACGCTATCACCAGTTTGAGCCCATAATGCGGATAGTTCTTGAATCTCCCATTCCATATCTTCTGGTGGCCAGGTATCCTCGACATGCCATTTTCCATCATTGGTTTGAATCTGTACCATGGGTTCAGGTTCATCACCGATATCTTTGAGATAATAGTTGAACCAACCAAATAATTCAACAGCCCAATCCATCCTGCTCATATTTGGATATGCTTCTTCACCATAACCAGATGTCAACTCTGAATGTCTGTCAGGTTGGTCAGGGTAGTTGTGGGCCCATTGACCAGCAATTGCTCTAGCATTGATTCCCGCATCAATCATCATTTGGTAGGTTGGAAAGGCGTGATATGGGTCAACATTCCAATCCTGTAATCCCCAAACTAAGTAGACACTACCTCGATAGTTTTCTAAGACATCCGGCAGATGTCTTCTCTCTTCCCAGTATTTACTCCACTTTGAGCCACCATACTCTGCACCAGCCCAAGTAGTAAGCGGATTTAGTGGGCCAACAGCATCGTCGGTACACATTCGTGCATCATCAAAAGTAGGGTCTGCAGTAGCACCTTCGTATAATGCATCATAGACCATTGCTCGGCTTTCTGAGGAGCCGTTGCGATAGAACATCTCTTGAACACCTATCGAGCCGGAGATCGGTACAATTGTTTTGAGATGTTCTGAAGGATTTTGTGCAGCCTCCCAGTTAGTGGTTCCAGCATATGACTTGCCCATTAGCCCAACATTACCATTTGACCATTCTTGCTGACCAAGCCATTCAACGACTGCTTGAATACCAATTTGTTCACCTAAACCTTTGACGTCTTGACAGTGAGTAGACTGCCCGGTACCAAAAGTTGAGGCTTGGGCTAGAGCATAGCCGTGAGGAACAAAGGTATCGTAAACCCATTTTCCAACTCCACCATCTGGTACGGTATTTGGTGATGAGTCATCTCCAACAATTCCTTCTCCACCAAAATCATAGTATGGATGAATCGTCATTATAACTGGTACTTTGACACCTTCTTCGACATCAGGTAGCCAAAGTGCCACATGCATCAAGTCGTCTTCTGGAGTGCCAATGTCTTGTTCTTCTAAAGGTAATTCTACCGAAACAAAATGTTCGGTGTATGGCAGTGCTTCATAGGTGCCGTTTTCTGGTAATTGGGCTCGCATGGTATCCATTGGCAAATCCATTGTATGCCTGAGAGAAAGTGGAGTTTCCCACCACTCATAACTGAATGAGCCATCATCATTAGAATCATGAACAATCACTTGGCCAAATGACATTGCAAGGATCAAAAACACAATAGAAACCGCAATTGTTGATAGCATCGACAAGTTCAATTCTTTTCGACTGCTACTTGACAAATCATCCATTAATTCAGCAACAAGAATCTCCTCTTGGACATCGGAGGTTGCTTCTGCCATGGTCTTTCCAATAACTACTGACTGATGAGTATGACGCTTATTTGTCGAATTATTCATGTGTGAGATGGCTATACGTTAGACATGCGAGGACGCTTGGCTCTGTTCATCGTGTTAAATTTCATGTTGTTATCTTTGCCCATAAGTGCATCTGGGCAAAGTGAAGTACCATCCTGGCGTAGTGTTGGAATTGATCCTGAAAGCTGGACTGACGGCCCAGTCAAGGAAGATACTCCAATGAATCAATCATATCAAGGGAATGCTGTATTTGTTATCGAAGTTAGTTATCA
>MDSZ01173250.1_pt1 | contig 10656 bp, 7 predicted proteins | sample 811201 | NCBI WGS metagenome assembly MDSZ01 (sample SAMN05326647, study PRJNA326480) | marine metagenome | isolation source: seawater | place: Indian Ocean: North | collected 2010
AAGCAGTTGCAAGAATGCTTGGCATAGACGTTAGTATGGCAAGAAGGCTTTTTGGAACCAAACAGGAATTCGACGAAGCCCAGAAATCGATGGCAGACGCAAAAGCTCGCACCGAGGCGATGACAACAGTTACGCAGCAACTCCAAAGTGTTTTACAGGCAATAGCCCCAGACATGGAAGCTATGGTGGGTTATATAAAAGAATGGGTCCTGTACTTTAAAGAAAACACTTGGATTTTAAAAATGATTGTCGCCACATCAGTCTTTGGGGGCGTAATAGGTATAGTTGGAAAAACCGTTATGGGTCTTGCTATGACGATAGCTATGTTTTTGCCGATTAGCAGCACATTTGCCACGAACATGGCACTGTTAGGGATGGCTGCCAGGCAAGCCGCCCCAGGGATGCTTGCTTTTGGCGCAGCGGTCTTGATGATTGGTGCAGGACTAGCTTTAGCTCTATCACAATTTTCGCAGATGACTTCTGACCAGATCTTTGCCACAACAGTCGCTTTAGGTCTTCTTGGAATTGGCTTGTTAGCAACCGCTTTTATAGTGGCTAAGATGGCTCCGGTGTTTGTCATCGCAGGTGCTGCACTAACCGCATTTGGTACAGGTTTGTTGTATATTGGCGCAGCGACTGCCCTAGTGTCACTTACCCTACCGGGACTTGTTGACCCAATAGTAGCTTTGGCTGAACAGGGAAGCAATTTATTCTTGGTGGCGGGTGGTCTTGCAGCCATAGGAGCAGCCTTGGTTGCTTTGTCAGCGGGAGGCTTAACAGCCGCAGTAGGAAATCTCTTTACAAATATTCTATCATTTGGACAGGACGACCCCCTTGACAAGCTTATAAACTTTGCCAGGGATATTTCGGAAACAAATGTAGACCCCGCAGCAATTGATGCCATAGCAAATGTTATGGTCTCTACAGAAAGAATTATGGCGGCTGCACCAGATCTAACAGACGAAAGTGTTCAAAGGGTAAGGCAATTAATTGATTCTGCGGTAAGCATAAAAGAAATAGGAACAGTTCAAACTGCTGCTTCTATTGTTGCTTTAAATGAATTAATGAAGTCTAACGGCACCTCGACCCCAAGACAGACACAACAAAAACCATTTAACATCTATGTACAAATAGATGGCGAAGACGCCGCTAGGGTTTTATATCCTGAAATTGAGAAAATCATGACCAAAAAGATGAGCTAATTTGATAATCGGAGAAAGAGATGCCTATTAATTTTTTTAACAAGTTTTCAGCCACCAAAGGTAAAAACGCCAACATGATTGGAAATAATTTTGGCGGCTCCGCTTTTACGGCAAAAGGTCTTCAAATGGGTTCCAAGGGGAAGAAAAGGGCTTTAGAAATTGATGCGCTAGACAGACGGGTAAGTACCGCAGGTCTTGCGGCTACACGCACACTTGATGGAAGAGAGGGAAAAAAAGTTTCTCGTGGCAATTTTCTTCAACCAGAACAACCGATAAGTTTTGTTGGGGATCCCCTGTTTGGTGGTACCCGAGAAATGCAACAAAAATTCGATGCCGACGCTGAGTCAGCAAACCTACATAATGCTGGGTTTACACTAGCCTTTATGCATGTACCTACCGGAAGAGAGGTTGAGTTTAAAGCTTTTCTTGATCAAATAAGTGACGCCTATACAACGAATTGGTCTCAAGAAAGTGTTTATGGTAGAATGGATCAAATCGCTACTTTTCAAAATACACAAAGGGCAATCGCTGTTTCGTGGATCGTTCCAGCATCATCAGAAATGGAAGCAATACACAACATGAAAAACATTCAGCACCTTATGCAATTCATGTATCCTCTTTATTCAGATGATGGTATTCTTCTTTCCTCTCCCTTGTTGAGGTTAAAATTTGCAAACTTGATTAGAGACGGAAAAACAGGGAAAGGGCTTCTTGGGTACGTTAATGGGTTTACAGTAGATCCTGACCAAGAGGCTGGGTATTTTGCATATTCTAAAGGACCTATGACAGCCCAAGCTGAACTTTACCCGAAAGCCATAAGATTAAATTGTGATTTTACCGTACTACATGAGCATGATTTAGGGTATCGAACATTCAGCAACGTTGGTGGCGACGGAATGACAGGATACATTTTCGGTAGGTCATCACAAGAAATAAAAGATAATCCTGGAGATATACAGGGAGTTGATTTCCCCTTCCCAGCAGGAGCGGGAGACCCCGAAATTGAAGGTAGACCCTTTATTCCTGTATCGAACAATTCGCATTTTGAAAGCAACGTTATATCCGGGGATGAAGGACAAGCCGAAAACCTCTTTAAAGAGGCTTTGCGATTTGAAGATAATCTTAGTCCTCAATCGGCTAAGTACGTTGATAGAAGAAAAAGAATATTGGGATTAAGCGGAAAACATCATGCATCGATAATTAATTATTAGGGGGTAAAAAATGAGATATAAGAATAGAGGTACTTTTGAAAATTTTGGTGAGGCTAGTTTTCGCAGGGGAAACATGACAACCGAACAATATGCATCTCCTGACCCTCTAAACCTATCAGAAGAATTTTTAGCAAGCTTAGACTATTCTGAAGCAGTTTGGCAATCGAACACAAAGCTCTGGAAACTTTCGGAGGCGACCTATGGAGACCCTAGTTTTTGGTGGGTGATAGCTTTATTTAACAACAAGCCTACGGACGCACATTTCAAATTGGGAGATATCGTAATGATTCCCACACCTCTGGAGAAAGTTCTTTCTTTTACGGGATCTTACTAGGGTTTTAAATACAAATGTCAGCTTTTAAGAATAGTAAAGATCAAGAGAATGCTCGCTTAATAACACAGTGTGCTTTGTTTGACAATATGTGGGAAATGTCTAAGGTATACGGCAGCCCATACCCTGGCGCACGAGATGGAATTATAACAGACGGCGAACCTTCGGATCTTAATAATGCAGGGATAATGGTCAATCCGGTACCGATAGGTGGACCAACACAATCGCCCAGGGCACAGAACGCTTCCGCCGCAAATAAAAAACAAATCATAAAAGCAGCGAGATGTATTCCTAAAAACGCAGTATTATACCAAGCTCCACCCGAGTATACGGTCGCTCATCTTATGAGGACAGCAGATGTTACTCCATTTTTTGAAGCTACTCCTGCTCAATTATCCTCTTTAGTTCCTCAAATTTTTATAGAGTTATTAGTAGATGGTAAGTGGAAAAAATTGCAGTTTGCCTCAAAAACAGTATCAGAGCATATCGACAATCGCAGAAGACTTTTACTAACGCCGGCAACAGAATTCGAATCAGATGAGGAACTGTTTGGCATCATGCTTGGTGCTGAAGAAGGATATTTGGCTGAGGGCGGCATTAAAAGGTTTGAGTTTGAATTTGACAATAACATGTTTTATGAAAGAAATATCAAGGCAACTTTAGAGCTTCATTTTAAACATGCTAGTGACCTTGGTTTAGATATGTATAGGAGGCTATTTAGGCTTTCTGACGGAATGACAGAATCAGGACCATCTAAGCCGAAGGTAGAGGGAGATAATTTTAGGTCCCGGTATCAAGAAATAAGAGATTGCGCTGTTTTGTTAAAAAATGCAGGTATTCAAGGTTTGCATTATGACGCAACAACAAGGATGCCGACTTTGATGGAGTTCAACGAATCTATAAGAGGACTTTCTCCAAACTTTGGCACTATTCTTGGCAAAACCAAACTGGCTCGGGACCAAATGAATGAGCTTTTGGCTTCGCCATTACACAGAGTCAAAAGCACAGCCAATCGATCCGAAGTAACTTTTGGTGTAGGACAAGCCACCAACTGGGTCGAGGGCTGGTTAAATGACGAAACTCCAGCCAGTAAAACCTCTCGTCCAAAATATATGAAATGCACGATGGGCTGGGCAGACTATAATGCTGATATAGAAGGTTTTGGCAAAAAACTACACCATGCTGTAAAAGAGACTCAAAGAACTTTTATTTTAAATATGACTGATTACGATGTAGACTTCAAAGAAGATGGACAAGTGGCAGTTACCTTTAACTATATAGCAAGCATCGATGCACATACAAGGCATTCCCCCAAGATGGATATTCTTGAACATCTTTTCCAACCCAGACAAACGTTTGCCGGAAACCCAATTCCTAAAGAATATGATCATGTGCTGGTGGGAGTGCCGAGTAAAGAAAAAATAGCCAAATTATATCGTCCTCTTGCAGAGTATGGTGTTATGGCAAGAAGGCTTTCTAGCGCAGTTGTAGCTATGCCTGACGGCTTTGCGGGCACAGCAAATGAATTCGCTAAAAAGCTTGATGAAAGTACAGCAGTTGAATTTGAAAAACCTCAAAATATTTTGGATATGCGACGTGCTAGAGGAGTCAAAATAAGAGAGAAAATCATGAGCGGGGGAGATATTGAATCGAGTAATTTTTATCAGTACTCATTAGCAGACTCTCCAAACCCAGATAACCGAGTAATCAAAGAGTCCTCGATGCGTCATATGCGCCAGCGCAAGGTCTCCGGCGGGGGGTATTTAATAACCCGACTGATTTACCAATTAGAGGACCCTTTCGGTTCGAGGAAAATTGTTTTTCAGGTCCAAGAAAAAGGTATTCTAGCAGAAATGTCCCTAATAGAAAAAGAAATTAATTATCTGAGAGAAGAGATAAAAGGCAGCAGAAATCAGGAAAAAATAAATCAGTTGACCAAATATATAAAACAACTTCAAGAGGCATTTTCGGTAGCGAAAGAGCTTTTAGTTGAAGCTAGAACATTTAGAAAAACCGCCAGATCATCAGGGTTTCTAAAATCCTTCGAAGAGAATAAAATTCTCAGAATGGCATCTCTTGAAACAGAAACTTTCGAGGACGTTACCAGGGAGGATGGAAACTTTTCCCAAACACTAGAAGAGTATCAAAAAGCACAACCAGCAACGGTTAAATTTTACCCGTTTGATTTAGATCTTGGCCAAGGCGAGGACGTTGATGCGGCTTGGGGAAAAAATCAATATCTACGATACTTCGAGAAAGTGGCATCATTACAAACTTACGATAAAAAGAGCAAACCAAACGCCGTTCTTGACCCCGGCTCTTTTCATCATGATAAAATTCAAGGGGGAACCACTTATATTCCTTTTGTTCAACTTGGTCATTTATTAAGCCATATGATGGGCTACCGAACAAATTACGGACTTATATTCGGAACGTTTAAGATGCCCACAGCGGACGGCAAAAAAGTTATATATAACATATCAGATATTCCGATTACCTTACCTATGCTAATGACGTGGTATTTTAAACAAGTTATTAACACAGGCAGAGAAGTGTATCCTTTTCGAACAGCCATGAGAGATATTATAACAGACCTCGTGCAACCACTTCTAACTAGGCATTGTTTAGTTACAAATTTGGAAAAAGGCGAATCACCACCATCAATCAAATTTTCAAACCTAACTAGTTTGGTGAAAACCTTTACCACAAGGGGAGATGAAGCAGCGTTTGGTGCTTCATCAAAAGATGCAAAAGCAATGGGCATGTTTGACCCTGGCGAGGTTGGTATAGGAAAAAATGAGCAATATGAAGATGCGTCCTTTGAGAGATACCTATCCTCACATAATAGAATGACAAAGTTTGTGTACACCGCAGAACAAGTTCTTAAGAACCCTGTGCCGCATTATCAAATTAGTAAAGCTGCGCCGAAGGAAATAAGACACTATTATGTTATACATGCAACCTGTCCTGTACAAAGGAGTGCAGACTATAACAGGGACATGAAAGAGGGCATATACCATCTAATCCTTGGAAGAGATCGAGGGATACTTAAGAGGGTTAATTTTAGTAGAAAGGAAATGCCTTACCTAGAAAGCAAGAACATCGAACAAGCAAGTGCCGGGAATCTCGATGCTGTATTAACAATCCCCATGGATGCCGACGTTGAATTGTTTGGAAACAATTATTTTCAACACGGACAAATGATTTATATAAACGCTGAATTTGGGCTTAGTAAAATTTTAGCTGAGTCTATGAAAGTTGGGGGCTACTACATGGTGACGAAGGTTAGTAACTCTATGGACAATTCGGGCTGGACAACAAATTTAAAATGCATCTGGCAAAGTCAAGGATACTCTGATACACGTTGGGGCGGCGAGGTATAATGGCAAAATTATACGGAAACTTATACCCTAGAACCAAAGCATCAAACTCAACAGGGGTTTTGGTTACTTGGAACGAAAGAAAAAATTATTCTTTATTAGCTTTTCCTGAAACCTTGATAGTGAATATGATTGATTTTTGGGGAAAAGACAAATTCTATGGGAGAGTAAGTCCAACTGGTTACCCTATGAGAATTAATAAATCAAGTTTAAAACAGTTAAAATTTACAACAGGCAATAAAGCCCTATACGCAGTTAACTTTGTTGCAGATGCTTGGCAAGATTTAGTACGAAAGATGCAAGACCTAGCAACAACTGGCGCTGTTCGGAGGGAAAGCCCTTTTGCTAACCTTTCAGCAGTTGAGGCTTGGAATTCCCCAGAAGACTTATATCATGAGTACTTAACGACAACTATTTACCCTGAACTGGCAGATAAGATACTGTCAGAACTAAAATATAAGCGACAAATAAAAGATTTTAAAGGTTTTTTAGCCACCATAGGTTATTATATAAATAATGTTGCTGACCAAGCCCCTTTGACTCTTTCTGGCTTTATGGAAAGTGATTGGGTAAATCCGCATGTTTCTGGTCTTTGTATTAGTATGAGTAAAATTGAGCACGACAAAGACTTTTTAAAATGCGAAAATTATATTTATGATGAATCCTTTAAACTATTTGCAAGGATGGCATACGAGCACGGTTTCATGGTTGACCGTAATGCTCCGTGGCGAATTGTAGCGGATTTAAATTCACCAAATATGCAAGAATATATGAGAGGGATCAATAGCCAGCCGGAAATAAGCCCATCACTACCACTAAGAGACGAATGTGGAGACTTGATTCCTTTTGTGGATACTCCCCAGATTGAACGATACGGAACGTCTTCAATTGTTGAGGGACTTGTCCGAAGAGCCCCAGGGTATCAAGAATTTGGTAATAAAAATCTTTTTTTGACGTCATCCGCCCCTCTTGCTGATACCGATGGAAAAATACAAACAGTATTGTTCAACAGTAACAAATACTATATTTCAACATCTGAACGAGATATGGAAATACTAAAATTGTATTTGTTAGATTTTTATAATAATTTTGTGGACGAAAATGAGGTTTTTTCTGATTACGAACAAGTTTCAAGCTTGGAAGCCAGAAAGGGTAAGATCTCTAACGCTGTGGGAGAAGTTAAGGAAGTCGCAGAAAATGACCAAGTTTACATTCCAGGAGAAATTGATTGCCCTGGAAAACTTAGAACAAAGCTGTTTTTTAGAAAAAAAGAAAACATTCAGGTCTTGAACCCAGAGCAAGGACGATTTGGTTACAAGTGGATGCTAGGATTCCACTATAGACTAAGAAAGGCAGAAAGGAAACAAAAAGATTCCACCATGAAAAGAAGAAGAAACCTTAGAGACCTTTACACTATGTTTTATAATTTTAGTGATGATAAAAAAGAGTCATTCATAGAATCACTTCGAATATTTAGAACAACTATGCTAGGTCCTATAAATCCAAACACTAAGAACGAACAAGGGGAGAGGGCGACTTTCGAGTATGATGGGAATTCTATTTTTTCCGGACAAGATTTTTCCTCCCCTGGGTACTAAACCAAAACAAAAAAGTGTGATAGTATATAACTTGGAGATTAGTTATGATCTTTCAGACCCTCGATGATAAGAAAGAGTGTGCTGGTGTATACTATGACGGAAACTTGTGCTTTGAGAACCAGAATCTGCCCGCTAAGTTAGAAGCCACATGGAAATACGTCTCAAGCCTAGAGGGGCTAAGGGGTATCAAGTACGCAAATCTATATGTTCAAAAATCAAACCCAGCGGAGGTTTGCCCTGGGCACCTTAAAGATGACTGGGAAAATATTCAAATTAGAATGAAAAATCAATACCGAGCGATTCGAACATCAAAAGTTGATATCTCTTCGGGTTGTATCTGGGACATGATTCCCCCAAAAGTTCTCAAAGAATTTTGCGAGGTGAAGAACCAAATAACCGAGCACATTTTGGAAAATTTTGAAAAGCCAAAAAATTATGAGCACATGCTAGGTGTTAGTGTTCTTTTACAGGATATTAAAAATCGTCGGTTAAATATTGATTTATCTGAACTTGATACGGAAGATATGTTAGCTACAAAGTTCGCCAAGCAAGTAAGCAGTAGATCAAAGTATATTGACTATGATCAATTTGGAACAAAAACCGGAAGACTATCGACAAGAAGAAATTCTTTTCCGCTCCTAACCATGAGTAAAAAGTTTAGAAAAATTCTGAAACCGAATAACGATGCATTTTATGAGGTTGATTTCAACGGCGCAGAAATAAGAGTATTATTAGGGTTATTGGGATTATCACAACCAGAGGGTGACATTCATTCTTGGAATGTTGAAAATGTTTTTGACAATACACTTGAGAGAGAGCAGGCTAAAACTTCATTTTTTGCATGGCTGTATGGGTCAAGAGACCCTAAGATAAAAAAATATAGTAAAATGCTTGAGCAGTTTTATGATAAAGAGACCCTCTTGGATAAATACTGGGACCGCAAAACAATACTAACAGAATATGACAGAGTTATCGTAGCCGATGAACATCATGCTCTTAATTTTATAGTGCAATCTACAGCAGCAGATCTTTGTCTGGAGAAAGCCGTTTTGATTAATAAATTATTGAAAGATAAGGCCAAGAAAAGTTACATTTCTTTTGTTGTTCACGACAGCGTGGTTTTAGATTTTGATATGCAGGATCGACATCTATTACCAGAGATTAAAGAGATTATGTCATCGACTAGGTGGGGAAAATTTGAGATTAATAGCTCTATTGGTCGTGATTATGGGGATATGAAGAGGGCTAAGTAATGGAAGTTGTTTTAGGTATTGGCGACATCGGCTGTGCTATCGTCGATAATTTTAAAAAACAAGAAGAATTTGAAGTTTATAAAATAAACAAAAAAACAAGAGGTAATCGGTCTCTATCCCTCAAAGAGCAAGACACTTTAGCAGATTACGAAGAAGCAATTTTAAAAAAAGCAAACAAAGTTAAAGAGATGTTTGACGACATAGAGGAATCTGACTGTGTGACAGTATTCATCTCGGGGGCTGATAAAATTTCGGGATCTGCCTTGGTAGCATTAGAGCTTGTTAAGCTTCGGACGGAGAATATCGAGGTCGTGTGTGTCAGTCCAGACAAAGAGTTCTTGAACGAGGAAAAGAAAAAAAATAACGCTTTTGTATCGGGGGTGTTGCAAGAATTTGCAAGATCTGGGATGATAAAAATGACTCACCTTATAGACTTAAATAAGGTAGAGGAGATATTAGGCGATGTACCTTTAGCAGAGTATGAACAAAGACTATATGAATTGATAGCCTCTACTTTTTCGATGATAAAATTTTACTCCAATTCTGACCCTCTGTTAGATAACAGGGCACAGGTTAAAGATATTTCAAGAATAGCCACTTACGGGATCTCCTCTTTTAAGAACAAAGTTCAGGAAGATTTATTTTATAAATTAGTTGACCCCACGGAAAAAGTGTATTATTATGGCATGAGCAAAAAAGAACTCGAAAACGATGGGAAGCTTTTACGGAAAATAAAAACACACGTTAAGAGTTTGGAAGATAAAAAGGTTGCGTTGTCTTTTGCGGTGTTTGAAACCTCATACGATCAGAATATGGTTATATGTCAATCCTTTAGTGATAAAGTACAGAACTAGGTGATCTTTAATCTATTTCAATCTACTTATATTAGAGTTTGAGAGGTACTATGTCATATGACCAACCGCAGAGGCGTTCTTTTAGGTGTATTTGTTAATGGCGATGATACAATTGTTGATGAAGCGGTGCAGAAAATCTTAGAATCTTTTTCTTTGACAAGTAAGTACATTTTTATACTAAAAAATGAGGAAGAAGAAAACAAAACCCTTATTACTTTTAACGCCTTGCAGGATAGAGAGTCGATCGAAAAATTAAGATTTTTTACCATCCGCTTGCATAGAAAAAAACAATCAAATACTCTTTATACAATAAATGGACTTAACTTAGCAGTTGCTAAGGAAAATAATGGACAGACTGGAAAGCACTTGAAGCTTAATTGGGAAGAATATCAGAATACGGTATTACTTTCATATAACCGAAGTTTAAAAACCTTTCGAGTAAAACTTGATAAGATATTAGAAATCGAGCAATAAAAAAAAGCTCTTATTTTACTTTACACAATTAAAAATTTGGATTATAGTATTAGTGGTTCTTAACTAGCCAATCTAATAACGGAGGTGTATATGGCTATTGATTTGCAGAAGATGCGTGAGAAATATGAAAAACTGAAAGGAGGAGGATCTAGTTCTGATACAGAGTTATTCTGGAAGCCACAAGATGGAACCCAGATGATTCGTATCGTCACGCCCCAAAGCGGTGATCCATTTCGAGACCTATTCTTCCACTATGGATTGGGAGAGAACCAGAAGACCTCGGCTCTCTGTCCTAAGCGAAATTATGGGGAAAAGTGCCCTGTTTGCGATTTCGCTAATGGGCTTTGGGAAGA
>MDSZ01012635.1_pt1 | contig 10655 bp, 13 predicted proteins | sample 811201 | NCBI WGS metagenome assembly MDSZ01 (sample SAMN05326647, study PRJNA326480) | marine metagenome | isolation source: seawater | place: Indian Ocean: North | collected 2010
ATATTTTTTTTTAATGTAATCAAACAATAATGTATCAATGTCATCGCCACCAAGATGTGTGTCGCCTTTTGTAGCAAGTACTTTGAATATGCCTTTTTCAATAGTAAGAACTGATACATCAAAGGTGCCCCCTCCAAAATCATACACTATAAAATTGCCTGTTTTATTGCTATCAATTCCATAAGCAATAGCCGCAGCAGTTGGCTCACTTATTAGTCTAAGGACTCTCAAATTAGCCATCTCCGCAGCAAGTTTAGTAGCTTGTCTCTGTGTATCGTTGAAATATGCAGGCACAGTAATCACTGCTGAGTCAATCAAATTATTTTTTGATTCCTCAGCAACAGTACGAAGGTGCTTCAGAATGATCGAAGAAAGCTCAACAGCAGACATCTTAGTGTTGTTAATCTCGATTAAAGGAAGATCATTCTCTAAATCAAGATTAAAGTTATCAAAGTTCATATTTGAGACCTGATTAGTTGATAAACCCATTAGTCTTTTGATTGATTTTATTGATTTCGCGCCTTCATCATGTCCTACATAGAGTTTATTATTAGTTTCGTATATGGCTGATGGAATTAATTCTGAGTCATTTTGTTTAAAAAAAGTAACCTTGTTGTCGATACTTTCGGCAATAAGAGAATTTGTAGTCCCTAAATCAATTCCTACCGAAAACTGTTTTTTCAAAGGTATATTGTTGTCAGGATCAGATATTTGTATTAGTGCCATTTTAATTACTTAAGTCATTAATATTTTTTTTATAGAATTTAACCATAGAATTATTATGATAAAGAATATCAAATTCCTGATTGATAAGATTATTTTTCATTTTCGGTATTAATAATTTAATTTTTTCTGATATCTCATTTTTTATTTGATCATATTGATATGGCTGAGCCTCTGATATTTTATCAGACATTATTATTTGCTCATTCAAAAATGATGAGTCCTGAAAGGTTTGGTTTTCATCAAATACAAAGTTATTAATTTTAAGTATATAATCAACTCTAGCTACAAAGTCACTCAATGTATTATATCCATCATTAATGTAAGTAGATATTCTGGTAGCCATACTTCTTTCAATATTAGATGAATCTGCGAATTTATCAGGGTGAAATTTTGACTGTAAAGACAAATATTTTTTATTTAGCTCATCGATATTTATTGATATTTGTACTTTGATATCAAATATCTCAAAATAATTAAGCTTTAAAATTGACATTAGACGTTGAAGCTTTCACCACAACCACATGTATCTTTTACATTAGGGTTTTTAAATCTAAAACCTTCATTAATACCCTCTTTTGCAAAATCAACTTCTGTTCCTTTTAGATATACATAGCTTTTAGGATTAATGATAAGCTTTATACCTTTATCAAGAAAGACATTGTCATCTTCATTCTCATTGTCTGCAAATTCAATAACGTATGCAAGTCCTGAGCAACCAGTGGTTTTAACACCAAGTCTTATCCCAATACCCTTTCCTCTTTGATGTAATTGGCTTTTTATGTGCTCCGCTGCTTTTTCAGTTACACTTATCATCTAATTAATGCGCATTCCATTTTACTGATTTAATATCTACTCCGTCTTTATACATATCCCATAAGGGTGATAAATTACGAAGTTTTTCAACAGATTTCTTTAATAAATCTACTGCATAGTTAACTTCTTCTTCGGTTGTGTATTTTCCGATTGTTATCCTGATTGAACTATGAGCTAATTCATCATCTCTACCTAGGGCCCGGAGTACATAGCTTGGCTCTAAGCTAGCAGAGGTGCATGCAGAACCGGAGGACACTGCAATATCTTTGATAGCCATTATTAGACTCTCACCTTCTACATAGTTAAAACTTACGTTTAAGTTGCCTGGAATCCTATTAGTTAGGTCACCGTTTAGATATATTTCTTCAATATCTTTGAGTTGATCCCAGAACTTATCTCTTAATTTTTGGATTCGAATATTATCCTCACTCATTTCTTCGTTGGCGATCCTAAAAGCCTCGCCCATTCCAACAATTTGATGAGTAGGCAGAGTCCCTGATCTGAATCCTCTCTCATGGCCTCCTCCATGCATTTGAGATTCAAGTCTGACTCTTGGTTTTCGTCTGACGTACAAAGCTCCAATGCCTTTTGGTCCATATACTTTATGCGCAGATAGTGATAATAAATCTACATTAAATTTATCGACATCAATATCTACCTTGCCTGGACTTTGTGCAGCATCAACATGAAAAAGTAATTTTCTCTCTCTTGTAAGAGCACCTATTTTCTCTAAATCTTGAATCACGCCAATTTCATTATTAACATGCATTACAGAAACCAAAATTGTTTGATCTGTAATTGCTGATTTTAGTTTATTAATATCAAGTAAACCATTTGGCTCAGGATCAAGATACGTTACAGAGTAACCCTCTGATTCTAGCTGTCTCATTGTATCTAAAACCGCTTTATGTTCAGTAGTAAGGGTAATTAAGTGATTGCCTTTTGATTTATAAAAGTGCGCTGCGCCCTTTAGAGCAAGATTATTTGATTCCGTAGCTCCGCTTGTCCAAATAATTTCTTTACTATCGCATTTAATCAAATTTGCAACGTTTTGTCTTGCTTCTTTAATTAAATGATCACTGTCCCATCCGAATGAGTGAGATCTTGATGCAGGATTACCAAAAGCTCCATCAAGAGTAAGACATTCTGCCATTTTAGTTGCTACTCTTTTATCAACCGGAGTTGTTGAAGAGTAATCCAAGTAAATTGGTATACTGAGTGACGAATTAATTTTTTTAGAATCAGTTGACATTAGTACTATCCTCCCTTGCATCATGCAAACTGTGTACTATATTTTTATTAACCACGTCTCCTATGGTTATATTTTTCATGTAATCACTAATTATTTTGTTGAGGTCACTCCAAATATGGTGAGTTGCACAAGGTTTGTCTTTGCGACAATTCATACTACCTCCGCATTGAGTTTGATCAATATTCTCCTCTACAGCAGTAATTATCTCATAAAATGAGATATCATCTGCTCTGCGACCTAATTTATATCCGCCACCTGGGCCTCTTTGACTTTTTACAACACCAAAATTTTTAAGCTTGCAAAAGAGCTGCTCTAGATATGACAATGATATTGATTGTCTATCAGAAATATCTTTAAGAGAAACTGACTCTGATCTATTTCTGGCAAGATCTATAATGGCTGTAATTGCATATCTCGACTTAGTACTTAATTTCATGGTCAAATTATTATATACCTGACTTTTATAGTCAACTATTATTTTTTTAGGGCTTTTTGAACTTTATTAAGGACTCCAACAAATAGATTAGCTTCTTTTTCTGAGAAATTAAATTTATTGAAGATAATATGAACATTTTGTTTCAATGACTTTTCATTCTTATTGGTAATGATATTAAGGTCATACATCAATGACAAAAATATTCCGATTATGTGGTTTTTGGTGCAGTGTGGAACTGCATCTTCATCGTTCGAGTCAAGATCTGGCGTTCTATGAATATTCTTAAAATACTCATATGAAAATATTTGAACAGCTGAAGCCAGATTTAGTGACGAATATGCCGAATCTGTTGGAATGGTAACAATATGATTACAAAATTGAAGATCTTCATTTGACAAACCAGATTGTTCGTTGCCAAAAACAATAGACACATGTTTATTTCTAAAGTTTTTAAGAAGATTATTCAAGTCATCAATTGATATAGAAGAGATACTTGATTTTCTTTGACGCGCGGAGAAACCAACAACAAGATTCGACTTTGATAAAGCATCAGGTAAAGTATCTACCATTTTTGCATTCTTTAAAATATCCACACATCCTACAGCCTGAGCATTTGCAATATCAGATGGGAATTCTTTTGGTGATACTAGAATTAGATTTTTTAGTCCCATTGTTTTCATTGCTCTAGCTGTAGACCCAATGTTACCAGGATGACTTGTATTAACTAAAACAATATTAATATTCGAAGACATAATGTAATATACATTATCAATAAAATAATATTATGCAACCCAGACAAAATATAGCTAAATCTGCATGCGAAATTCTCACAGAAGAGATTCGAAGACTATTTATAAACAAAAGCACTGATGCTTTAAAAAAAATACCTGCTAAAGAACTACTCACTAGCAAAGTAGTTGAGCATATAAACACATATTATAAACTTGGAGATAATGATTTTATAGATTTTGTCTATGAAGAAGATAAAAATAATTTAAGAATTAATAATCCAGACATAATTTATGACAGGATTAATGATAAAGATTCATATACATGGGTAATTAATTTTTTAGCTGATTATGATAATTTTTGTAGAAAATTACCATTTTGGTCATTATCTCTATCTATTAATAAAAATGATGAAAAATTTTTTGCTGCAATTATAAATCCAATTTTAGATATATGGATTTTTAGTGAGAAGGGGTCTGGTACAGTAAATAATCAAAGAAGGGTCAGATCAATTTCTCATTTTGAAGAAGTGATAGTTAGTCATACAAAAGATATAACAATACCAAAAACATTATCTGGTCACCGTTTACTCTCTTTAAATTCAATATCTATTGAGATTATTTATTTGTCATGTGGGTTAATTGATTATTATGTTATCAGTGATCATGAATATAAGAGATATCAAGACTGTATACTTGTTGCAAAGGAGGCCGGCATCTTGGTACAAAAACATAATAACTATTTCATACTAGCTAACGATAAAAATGTCAGTAAATTATAAGATCTAGCTCTCCTCAGGTCGTTTGATTCCAAAATAAGATAAACTGGAGCTTGCAACAAATATTGATGAGTAAGTTCCAATGATTATTCCTATAAGCATAGCTATAGAAAAATTTTTTACGGCATCTCCACCAAAAAAAAGTAATGAAATAATTACTAATAATGTAGTTAAGGACGTAACAAGTGTTCTTGATAAAGTTTGATTGATAGACTTGTCTAATACATCAAATATAGATAACTTCCTTAATACAATATTGTTTTCTCTTATTCTATCGAATACGACTATAGAGTCATTTAGGGAATATCCAATTACTGCTAAAATGGCAGCTAAGACACTTAAATCAAAAGTTAAACCAAAGAGTGAAAAGAATCCAAGTGTGATAATCACATCATGTATCAATGCTGTAATAGCTCCTAAACCATAAATTAATTCAAATCGCATTGCAACGTAAATTAAAATACTGAATAGTGCAATAAGCATTGCCCATTCACCTTTGTCTCTAAGTTCGCTACCTACTTGAGCACCAACATATTCCAATTTAGATATCGTATATTTTAGATCATTAAATATATTTTTAAGATAATTATTGATATTATTTTTTTGAAGTACCTGTTCATCTTTTAGTTTTATTAAAACGTCTTTGCTCGAACCATATAATTGAACACTAACGTCTTTAATATTATTCTCAAAAAATCTTTTTTCAATATTCAAAACAGTTATTGGCTTTTCAAACTTGAGTTGAACAATATACCCACTTGAGAAATCAATGCCAAAATTAAAACCTTTGAATATTATGCTCGATAAAGAAATTATGATTAATAAAGTTGATATGATAATAGGAATCTTTCTATTTTTCATAAAGTTTATGTTAGATTCTTTAATCAAGCGAAACATTATATAGATAATCCTTTATTATTTTTATTCTCATACATCAGGCTTATAATTGCTCTGGTGCCGATAATCGCTGTAAACATTGATGACAGGATTCCAATAACTAATGTAACTGCGAATCCTTTAACAACTCCAGTTCCGATGGTCAAAAGTGCAATCGCAGCAATCAACGTTGTTATGTTGGCATCAGAAATTGTTGAAAAAGCTTTTTTATATCCTGATATGATACTTGCATTAGGGCTATTTCCATTAGTTAGCTCTTCTCTTATTCTTTCATATATAAGAACGTTGGCATCAACAGCCATACCGACGGTTAATACAATTCCAGCAATCCCAGATAACGTCAGCGTCGCTTGAAAAAGAGATAATGTTGCTGTAATGATCAAGATGTTTGCAAATAGCGCTAAATTTGCAACCAGCCCAAACTTTTTATAATAAATAAACATGAATAGCACCACTAACAACATACCAAGAATCATAGAATCTCTGCCTGAAATTATGTTTTCAGTGCCTAAACTCGGCCCGACTGTTCTTTCTTCAATAATAGACATTGGGGCGCTTAGTGATCCAGATCTTAGTAGTATTGCTAAATCTTTTGCTTCTTGTAAATCTATACCAGTGATTTGAAATCGCTTACTAAATGCTTCTCTAATTGTTGCGACATTGATTACTCGATTTTTATCTTGCTCGACAAAAACAACAGCCATTCTATTTCCAATATTTTTTGATGTTGTTTCAAGCATATTTGAAGCTCCAAAAGAACTGAGATTTACAAACACCGCAGGCTGATTTGTTTGACTGTCAAAGCCAGAATTTGCGCCCTCAATATCTTTACCAGATGCTATTACACTTCTGGATAATAAGATGGGCGAGCCATTCTTGTGTCTATAGAGGATTGACTCACTTACAGTATTAGATCCAATGGTATCAGATGCAGTCCAGTCATCTGGAGTACCTTTTGTCATACGAAATTCAAGAGTAGCAGTGGAGCCAAGAATATTTTTAGCTCTAGTGGAGTCCTGTAAACCTGGAAGCTGAACGATTATCCTATCTTTTCCTTGTCTTTGAATAATAGGTTGTGAGACTCCAAGTTCATCGACTCTAGATCGAAGAATTGTTAGGTTTTTTTTCATAGAAGCTTGAATATCATCAGCAATAGAATCCTCAGATAATCTTGCGTTAATGTATTTTGAGTTATTATTTTTGACAATTTCAATATCATAATCTGAAAATGTTCGATCAAGACTATCAATTACTTCGGTATCTATAGTTTGCTCAGTAAGTGTGAAATTAACAAGATTATCCTCGTTGTTTACATTGGTGTATTTAATACCATTATCAATCAAAAAGTTTCTCAAATTATTTTCTAACTGATTTGCTCTAGCCTTTTTTACATTATCTGTATCGATTTGAAGTAAAAAGTGTACTCCTCCCTTCAAATCTAGGCCTAGTGATACTGGTTTTGCATTTATGGCGAACAACCATTTTGGTATATGATCATAATTACTCAATGTATATGTGTATCTAGAATTAGTACTAAGTTGATTATATGCAGCGAGTTGATCATCGATAGACTTAAAAAAAATAATATTATTATCGATCCCCTCAAAATCAAATGAATTTAAATCAATTAAACTAGATATTTCCTTATTTGATAATGTCTTTTCCTTGTAATCTGTAATGACGATTGATGGATACGTTTGATAGAAATTAGGCAATGTATATATGACAGCGTATAGCATTACCAAAATTACTAAGATATATTTCCAGAGAGGATATTTGTACATTATTTCAAGTGATCAAGAGTATTTTTAGGTAGTATTTGATTAATTGAGTTTCTTTGTAATTTGATTTCTGTATTGTTAGATATTCTCAACATCGCATATGAATCTGTTAGTTTGATGATTTTGCCATATATACCACCTGATGTTGCAATCTCATCTCCCACCTTAAGAGCTGCAACCATTTTTTTGTGTTCTTTAAGTTTTTTAGACTGTGGTCTTATTAATATAAAATACATCAGGACTAGTATAAATATTGGGAGCAAGAATCCTATTAATGATGGTTCCTGCTGACCTGCTGCATATGCTGATTCAATCATTTTTTACCTCTTTATAAATATTTTCAAGTTCACTAATAAATTCATCAAGTGACGAATTTATAATGGCATTCCTCAATTGTCCCATCAATTTTTGATAAAAGTATACATTATGGATTGTCATAAGTCTCGCAGCTAATATCTCATTACACCTATCTAGATGCTTAATATAGGAAATACTATAGTTTTGACATGTATAGCAGTTACAATTACTGTCTATGGGAGACATATCATTCTCATACTTAGCGTTTCTGATACGTTTTATCCCATCAGATGTGAACAGTTGTCCATTTCTGGCATTCCTGGTCGGAATAACACAATCAAACATATCTACTCCTGACCTGACAGCATAAGCGATATCGAGAGGTTTGCCTATTCCCATTACATATCTTGGCTTATTTTTTGGGAGCATAGGTGCATTATCACTTATGATCTCATGCATTAAATCAATCGGCTCACCAACAGATAGGCCCCCAAGGGCATAACCATCAAAATTCATTTTTATTAGCTCCTCTCTTGATCTCTCACGCAATGACGGATACATCCCCCCGTGTACAATGCCAAAAAGTACTTTATTAAGATAATTAGACTTCAAGGACCTTTCAGCCCATGCTAGCGATAGCTCCATAGATTTTTCTGTGGTGTATAAATCTGATGGATATTTAATACATTCATCAAAAATCATCATTATATCAGTATTTATTTTTGTCTGGACATCAATAGACCGCTCCGGAGTCATGATCACTTTATCACCATTAAATGGTGATCTAAATGTAGCCCCTTTATTGTTAATTTTTACGTCTTTACCTAAACTAAATACTTGATATCCGCCTGAGTCTGTCAAGATTAATCCATCCCAATTCATAAAGTTATGCAAGCCACCATATTTTTGAATAACATCTACGCCAGGCCTCAGCATCAAATGAAATGCATTTGATAAAATAATATCTATATTACATTTTTTTAAATCTGCTGTGTCCATGGTCTTTACAGATCCATAGGTACCAATCGTCATGAATGTAGGAGTATTTAATGGCTTATCATTAATAACTAGCTTAGCTGCTCTTGCATTACCACATGTCGATACAATATTAAATTTCATATCATTCATATTTTAATAAACATACTGTCACCATAGCTGTAGAATCGATAATTATTCTTAATAGCAATATCATATAGGTTCAAAATCTTTCTTCTGCCTACTAGTGATGCGACAAGCAACAATAAGGTTGATTTAGGTAAATGAAAGTTAGTTATGAGACCATCAATTATTTTGAATTCATATCCTGGTTTAATATATAGGTCGGCTTCACCTAAGAAATCACCTCGATACGATTTCGATGCATAATTCTCTAAGGCCCTGGTTACAGTGGTTCCTACAGCATAAACTTTTTTGTTCTTTTTTTTTGTAGATTCAATCTTGAGAAATAATGACTCTTTAATAGAACAATCTTCTGATCCTATCTGATGATGATTATAATTATCATTAGTTACGGGTTTGAAAGTGTTGTATGTTACATGAAGGGTCAAATAATCAATATTAATACCTTTGCTCTTTAAACTAGATAAAATTTCTTCAGTAAAATGAAGGCCAGCTGTTGGTGCTGCTACCGATCCATTCTCCTTAGCATAAACAGTTTGATATCTCTCTCTATCTTCAGTGGTTGTCGCTCTTTTAATATATTTCGGAAGTGGTATATCTCCATACTTACTGAAATAGAACATCGGGTCCATATGACATGACAAGATCATAAATTTTCCATCAAGTTCATCAACAATGAAATAATTAAAATTATCAATATATAGTTTTGAATTTAATGCAACTTTTCTTGATGAACTATAGATACATAGTACCCTTGAGTTACTCAGGTGTTTGTGGAGTAAGATTTCAACGCTCCCTCCAGTCTCTTTTTTTAAAAAAAGTCTTCCAGGAATAACCTTTGTATCATTTAAAATTATCAAATCTCCCTCATTTATATGTCTGATCAAGTCTGTGAATGAAGTATGTTCAAGATTCTCATTATTATTATCAAAAACCATTAGTTTTGCTTGATCTCTCTTTGGTCTTGGCTTCTCTGCTATAAGGTTTTTTGGAAGGTGATAATCGTAATCTTTTATACTGCTTTTCATGAATTTGGATTATAAATTATGATTATTGCAAATGTAAAAGAAATTTGATACAAAACTGTATGGGTCTAATTAAAAATTTTCCTCATAATGGTATAGTCACAATAAACCGTGTTATTCTTAAGGAGGGTCACTCACTTGATGAACTTCAAGAAAGAGTAGCTTTAATGTGTGAAAATGTTAAAACTTACCATTCAGAGACAGGATTTATCGGCGGAATGGTTGTACTCAACAGCGGTCAAATCTCAAACGAAGGCAGTAATATCGGAAAGGCTCTAGATAGTTCATTGAAAGATAGAGAAGCTCTTATTATTACTTACTGGAGATCATACGAAGATCACGAGAATTCCCATAAAAGCGATACATTCCAGCCCCTATTCCAAAAAGTAATAGATCTATGTGAAAATGGAAATGAGGAAATAGTCTACGACATGTTATGGCAAGGTGAGGCATATACACCAGAGATGGCTAAGATGGCTCAATCCGCCAAAGAAGAGAATAGCTAGACAATTGGTGGATTTTTTTTATTAGTACGTTTGTGCCTTCCGCCAATCAACTTATGCTTTTTCAATTTTTCATCTAATTCTTCAAGTGTAGTGTCTTCCAGTCTTATACTACGTGACAATGATATTTGCTTATTGATATACCACACTACAAAGACCAAGAGGAGAACGGCTAGTAAATATATGATATAATCCATTATTCTTCAATATTAACATAAAAAAAGTGAATTATGCCACTGTGGTGGAATTGGTAGACACGAGGGACTCAAAATCCCTTTTTCGCAAGAAAGTATCGGTTC
>MDSZ01036050.1_pt1 | contig 10654 bp, 9 predicted proteins | sample 811201 | NCBI WGS metagenome assembly MDSZ01 (sample SAMN05326647, study PRJNA326480) | marine metagenome | isolation source: seawater | place: Indian Ocean: North | collected 2010
ATTATTTAAATTCATGTTATACTTATAATAGATTTTATAAGTATAATATTTTTATGTCTAATTATCAAAATTTTTATTTAAAAACAGTTTATATAAAAAATATTAAATGTCTTATTTAATCGAGATATTAGTTGTACTAGGTGTTTTTGCTTTTTTAACCGCAATTACAACAATAGTTATGACTATAGTAACATACCCAAAAGAGTGTAAATATATTTGTTGTAATAAAATATTAGGTTATGAAAAGGCGCGTAAAAGAGAACCAAGTCTTCACTATGATGTTGTACTCTAAGTTGCCTTTTCCGTAATCAAATCGTATAATTCACGTTTGGTTTTATTTTTTAATCGCTTTTCACCACTTTTTAATTCACGAATATTATGTAATGGAATATCATAATCTTCGGCTATTTTTTGTAATTGAGCTATTGTATAGCGACTTATACTAAATAATTCAATTTTATTATCTTTAAAATGTTCTGATAATTTTACAGATTTATATTTAGATTTATTTACCTTTTTAGTAACTACTGTTTCTTCTTTAATATTTTGAATAGGAAATTTACTTATAATCTGTTCAAATGCCTTTGGATGAATAAAATGATTACCAGAAGATGATAATAGCGGTTTAAATTTTCCATCTAAATCTATTAGAAGGATAATGGATAATGTTTTATGATATGTATCTCTATATAATAATGATTTAGATGTTCTTTTATCAATACATAGAATATTAATATCAAGATAATCTGATAAATATCTTTTTGTTACATCGCTATCTCGTCCTTCATTTAAATCATCTTCTAATTGTGATTTCTTAAAAGAACGGATATGATGATATTGATATAGCCTATATAAATTTTGTTCTATAAGATCAACGGCCATTTTTTGTTTTAAAGTTTTTACATATGCTTGCCTTTCTCTAAAATGATAAGCATAAAATTCTTCATCAATATTCATAGCAACCGAAGTGAAGAATGTGTCTATATATCTCTTTCCTTTTGATATTGATAACGCTAACCAACTATCACCAGTTATAGTATTAATAGTTGATATTATATTACTAATAGGTTTGCTCTCTACTTTTAATTTAGGTTTACTAGTTTTTTTTTCCGTTTTAATAATTTTAGTTATTTTAATTTTATCTTGTATGGGTTCATCTTGTAGAAATCCTTCTGTAAGTTTATTTAACTTACAAATTCTTTCTTTAAAACTATGTGTCTCCATATTATATATATCATTATTCTTTAGTTTTAACTGTTTTTTTAACATAGATATTTCTTTATCCCTTTTATCAATCAGCTCATCTTTTTCATAATTCTTAGCCCAAGCATAACTACACCTTTTCTCTAAATTTTTTATTGTTTTTTTCATTTAAAACTAATAATATTAGATTAAAATGAATTTCAAATTTTATTAGATTTCTAAAGATAATTCTTCTTCAATTGAAGCTAACTCTGATTCTAAATCATCAACAATTTCTATTGATGAATTTTTTAAAAATAAAACACTATTTTCAATACTCTTGCATTTTTTAATAATACGTCCACTAACACCAGTTAATTTTGGATTTTTACTACTTAATTTTGGATATACATAATTCTCATCATAATGTGTTCTTTGAGGAATTACACTATCTAATTGTTTTACAATCACTTCCTCTTCTTCAATTTTATAATTAGAATATTCACTATCAATATTAATAGCTCTTTCGTTATTATTATTATTATTATTTATAATATCTTTCTTCAACGCTTCTACTTTTTTAAAATTATCTATATTTTCTTTACAATATTTCACAAAAGACCCTATTTTAAACAGTGTCTCTGGTGTTAAATTTTTTAAATTAATAAAAATTCCATTATTATTTTCAGTATATTTATCTGTATCTGTTCTTATAATTTTAAATATCTCAAGATGTTCTTCTCGTCGTAATTTTTCAATTTCTCGTTTTAATTCGCGCTTATATTCTAGAGAACTGGCTAATAAAGATACCATATATTTTCATTTAATATATTAATATAAAAAATAGAGCGAGATATTTAAAAATCTAGAAAAGTTCTGAAGCAACACTTTCAGTATCATCATCTACTTCTTCTGTAATAGAAGTCATTACGCTACTAGTTTCATCATCGTCAAATTCAACGTCATCTTCATCTATATATTGTGGAACATCTCCTAAATACCCTATTACAGAAATTTCTCTATCATTTAAAGTAAATCTACTTCCTACAATACTTACTGGTATTTCATCACCTACATTTATTTTTTTAAAACATTTTCTATTTACATGATGTTGTCTAGCTAGGACAATGTTAAGAGGTCCAGCTTTTACTAATAATCCCATTTTATTACTATTTGTAACACGACCATTTACTATTTCACCCTTTATTGGATTACATATATCAGCACTAAAGCGAACATCATATATAATATTTCCATTTAAATGTTCTGCATAAATTTTTCCAATACTTCTTTCTACGATTTCTATAGTAGAACCTTGAACATACCCTTTTTCAATACATTTATCACCATATAAATCTTTAATTTTATGAAGCAAGATATGATTAATTAATAGCGATTTATCTACATTTCTATGAACTGCCTTTCTTCTAATTTCATCTGGATTTAGTATAACACGAGTATTTATAATATTTTTATGGAACATCTTTTATAATTTAATTAGATAATGTATTTAAATTATATTTTCAAATTTTTTAATTTTTTAGATAAAATATAATATTTTCAAGCTTTTTGACACTGTTAATTTTAAAAATTTAGGAGGCACCTAAAATCAAGGATTTTGATTCAAAAAATTTATTTTTTAGGTAAGGAGAAAATTAGCCAAAAAATGCCTCAGGGTGTACTCAACTTGGCACGAAAAAAAGTGTTTTGAGTCACCAAAAAAAAATTGAATACTTTGTTTGCAATTTTGATCCCCCTCCGATCTAGTTAACTCTAGTTAACTAGAATTAACTAAATCTAGTTAATTAGTTAACTAGATTTGCCAAAATTAAGCAAAATTAAGCAAAATTTAAAGAAATTTTACTCTATATATATATAAATGGTAAAGTATAATTGTGAAAGATGTGGCTACTCTACGAAATATAAAGGTAACTTTCGTTCCCACCTACATCGTAAGACAACTTGTCTTCCAATATTAGCGGATATTGATATAAATATACTTCGTGAAAAGTTTGAAAATACAAAAAATATATACAAAAATGGGGGTACCCCCATGAACCCTCATTTTTACCCCCATAAACCCCCATTTTTAACTAAATCTAGTGAATCTAGTGAATTTGTACCCCCACAAAACCCCCATTTTTACCCTCATTTTCAACTAAACAACCCTCATTTTTACCCTCATTTTACCCCCATTTTTAACTCAAATTCACAACTTCAGGGTGTACTCGACTTTTCGAGCAAGTCAGAAATTGGCCAAATTTCGGAGGATTTTGAAGATTTTGAAGTTGTCCCAAATCTGTCAAAAAATGCCAAAAATAGCCAAAAAAAAAGTGAAAAAAATTTTTCAAAAAAAATGAAAAAAAATTTAATCAAAAATAAGCCAAAAAATGATGAATTTTTATTGTGCGATGAGGACCAAAAATTACGCTGTAAATTCTGTAATAAAAAATTTTCAAGTATCAAAAATAGATATAGACATCAAAAACATCATTGTAAAGTTAGAAAGGGTTTACAAAAATATAAAGAACCTGTAGATGATAGTCCTAAAAACTTAGAAGATGAAATTAAAGCTTTGAAACGGGAAATACGTGATTTAAAATCTTGTCCTACAATTAATGTTGAAAAGCAACAAAATATTGGTAGACAGCAAAATATAATAATTAATAATTATCGTTCAGAAAATATAGATTATATTACTGACAGAGTGTTAGAAACTATTGTAAAGCGAGGTCCATATGCTTCAATACCACGTTTAATAGAAACTATTCACTTCAATAAAAAACACCCTGAAAATCATAATCTTGCTATCACAAATGCAAAATCTAAATTTGCTCATATACGAACAAATAATACGTGGCAAGTTAAATTTTTAAATGAATTATTAGAAGAATTGGTTAATACAAAATTTAATATTATTGATGAATATTATGAACTTGGTGGACTAAAAGAACGATTGCATTCTTGGAAAGCTGATAGTTATGAAACATATCGTAAAGAAATGTTATCGAAAAATTCTGAACTTCGCGATAAGATTAAATTAAAACTATTTGAATCTATTATTAATTTTACTAAAGTATTAGGTCTAACTCAAAAAATCAAATAAAGTAAATATCATCTAATTTATATTCCTCCATTTCATAATTGAATTTATAATGTAATTTTCCCTTTATTACCCTATTATAAAGAGATAATAATTCAATAATTTCACAGCATTTTTCTTTTGTTAATTTTAACTCTCTATATTTATTAGGATCTTCTGGAAAAGCTATGTAAACCTTCTTATCAGGTTTCTTCTTTTGAATTGGATTTATACCATATATCATCTTGTCGGTTTTACCTAACATAGATAATATCATATGAGCCAATTTCTTCTTATCTCTATTTGATTTACATACAGAACCCTTTAATAAAGCTCTTACGTCACTTGTCTTTTCAGTTAAGACTGTCTCTTTAATAAAGAAACCAGTTTTATCATATCCATATCCTGATAATTCAACATCACGTTTGTCTCTTGGATGCTTTACACCAGTAAATTTGTACCCAAACCTGTCTTCTGTTGGTATATTTTTAAATCTAATAAAATCATCTAAAATATCAAAATATTCATTTGGTTTATTAATTTCTTTCATAATAGGTTCATTGTTTTCTATTTCTCTAATACTATCCCCTTCAACTACATATAATTTTATTCGTTTTTTATGTGGTATAGCGTATACTACAACACCTGTTTCATCAGTATAAGATAATGGTTTTAAGAATTGTTTAATAGTAGAACTATCTTCTGGTTTACCAATATCATTTGTTAATGCTTTCAACAAATCTTCACCACTTAATTTGTTATATATTTTTGATAAAAGAATTCGTTTTAATATACTATCATCAATTTTATCTGGTAATATTTTATTTAATATTTCATATTTACTATAGTATTGTTTCTCTTTATCTTTCTCACCAGTTTTTTTTAATTTATACGTTTCAAAAGTTTTAGCTTCTTTAAAATTTTTAAGAAGTTTATCTAATTCTTTTCTAAATTCTGTAGATATTATTTCTGTTTCTGTTTCAGCTTCTGCTTCTGTTTCTGGTTTAGTTTTTTTACTTGATTTTTTTTTAGAGTTTGGAATATCAGTAGTTTTAGCTACTACAGTCTCATCTTTATAAGACAAAGGTTTATCACGAATATTTGTAGTTACAGAAGGTTCATCAAGCTCATTAGGTTGAAATATATAATATGTTTCTTTATTTTCATTTGGAACATATAATAGATAACCTGGTCTTTCATAACGATCATATAATACGATTTTTTTATTTATAAATTCGTCAAGTGCATAATATTTGTATAAATCATCTATTGTATTACCTGAAACATCATTAATAAAAGACTTTATATCTTCTAGTGAATAAATATTATCAACAGAGAACAGCCTTTTTATATATGTTTTTACTGTATCAATATCGTTTCGTGCATACATTAAATTATAAGTATCCATATTCTTTTTTTTTGTTTTTACTTCATTATCACAAGTATATTTACATTCCATAAAATCACATATTTGAGAATTATCTTTGTCAAATAATGGTTGCCTAAATTTAATACCCTGTGATGTAACTACAACTTGTGATTTAGTTTGTCCTTTATATTTTTCTTCATTATTAACATTTGCTAATTTATTTAGATTACAGTCAAAAGCTCTCTTTTTTAACAATCTTTCAATAGGTGCAATTCTCTTTGCTTTATCAATCGCATACCAATATAAATATTCATCAAATGTATCTAATTTTAAAAATTTAATAGCTTTTTCATTATCTACTATTTTTTTCAATATTTCATTATCAGGTAATAGTTTTTTTAAAGTATCTATTATAGGCATTACATCTTCCCAATTCCAAGTTCTACGGTCATTAAAATCGTTTGCCTTTTTTTCATATTTTCCAGATGAATTTTTACAATATCCAGAAGGGATTGTTGCTGAATGATAATAAATTGTTACATTTCTATCCTCCATTTCTAAATTTTTATGCGAACAATTTCTCATACCTCTTCCAATGATTTGCTCTAAACGATTAAGATGATACCATGGTGATAATAAGTGTATTTCCCGAACATTAAAAAAATTCAATCCTTCTTTTGCTACATCTGTTGCTATTACAATTTTTATCTTTTCACCATTAATATTATCAGTATTGTTTAAATTACTAATACTCTTATTTAAGAATTTTTTTGTAGTCTCACCTGTTAAGAATAAATATTCTTTGTCGTTAGTAGGTACTGTTGTTGATAAAAAATTATTTTTTTCGTGTCTTGAATAACCCCCTTCTTCTAACATCATAGCAAAAGTGATTGCTTGATTTACATAAGGAATATGAACGAATATAATACCTTTAGATGTCTGTATACAGTCGTATATAGTAGTAAATTTTTTACTATATTTTTCTATATTTTCACGTTTTAAAAAATCTTTACAGAATGATTTGTATTTATATTTATATTTACCTGTTTTTAACACTTCGAAACAATCTGTAAAACCGTGTACATTACCTACTATATCATTTGTAGTAGGATATACAATATTTAATCCCATACGACCAGAAATATCTTTTATAGACTTTCTATAAGCTACTAATTCTTCATTATCTTCATTTACAGAAGCAATATTATTTGTAAATTGATATACGCTCATTGGGTTTTCAACTAATTGAAGATAATTGTGCATATCACCGTTCCTTCCGTCTGATAATATCCATTTACCAGAAGCATCCAATTTGCCTAAAGGTTTAGGATAATAAACCCTATATTTTAATTTTTTACCATCTTTATTCTCAACAAAATTACCCTTTGTATCCTTTGCTATGTTTTTTAATGGTGAAATACGGAGAGGATATGTAAGTGGATTCTCACTTCTAATATATGATAAATAACCAGTAGCTTTTTGTAAAAAATATTCTTGCATTTTAGCATTTTTAAATTCACCATCACGTGTAAACAGTTGTTCTTCATCAAGTGTTCCACGTTTGTCATTGAGTAAAAGAAGGTTTAATAACCATACAATATCACGTGGACTATTATTAATTGGTGTAGCAGATAATAATATTAATTTTACATTCTCTGCGTATCTTAAAATTTTAGTAATACATGGTGAAAATTTCTTAACTTTTTTATTACTTATTTGTGGATTAGTATTATGTGCCTCATCAATAATAATAACTCGGTTTGAATATATTTCTTTAATCATGTTTATTTTAGCCTCTTCGGTAGTCATTTTTTTAGGTTTTAAATATACAGCTTTTTTCTCATATTTTTCATAATCATTTGCAAATTTTTCATAACCATAAAATTTATAATTTTCATTTACTAGTTTATTACCAAGAGCTTCTTTTGCTTTTTCATCTATTTTCTGTCGTTTTTTTTGTTTTTGTTTCATTTTACTATTAAAAATGTTTGTATAATTATCACCAGAACACTGTACATTTATACTTTTATCTACTTTATTATCTTCTTTTGCCGGATCAAATATAGCTTTTTTCCATTGACCATTAAGTGTTTCACCTGACGTGATGATTATTGTTTTTAGTCTTTTAAAACGTTTATAACCAATTTCATTTGAAAATCCTTCTGCGATAGCTATAGCGGCACACGTTTTCCCAATACCGACACCCCACCATAATAATAATCCGTTATATGGCGTATGTGGAGACACGTAATTTTTTACTAACATTTGTTGATTAGATAATGCGAAACTTTCTAAATTCTTCATACAAATATCACTACTTTTATCCATACGTGCTTTGTAATCATTAAATTCTTTTTTGATGTAAATTTTAGTATTAAAATCTTTATCTAATAATTCAGGATAAAATCCTAATAATTCATCTTTATGTTCTCCTTCATCATCTATATTTTTACGTAATAACTTCTCTGTTACATTACGTATAATATCTATATTTTTTTCAATTTTTATACGTTCTTTATTTGTTTTTGATTTTTTTAGTTCCTTATGTAGTTCTATTGATTTATTGTAACATTCTTTTACGGTGGGGCAGTCGAACCAAGCGACATCTTTAGTATCTACCATATTAATATTTATATTTAACAGAGAGATAAATATAAATAATTTTTTTCATAATTAAAACTTGTCTAAACCTTTATATTTTATATTATTGATAACGTGTTTTATAATTTTAACACGTTTTTCGTTATAAAATCGTATCTTCTTCTCAAGAGTTTTAATATTCATCCACTGGATAGCACCTATTTCCGATATTTGTTGTCTATTAGTTTTGTCTAACAAGAGAGGCTTATCACTTGTATATCTACCTAAAAAATATATATGTTTATAAATTACATTATTAGAACCTAGGAAAATTTCTTCATATGGTTTTATATTACGATATATAAAATAATCATCTTTACTAATACCGGTTTCTTCTTTTAATTCTCGGTTAGCAGTATCTATATCTGATTCACGGACATTTCTTCTTCCTTTTGGAAAACCCCATTCTGTTTCAGTCCACATATTTTTTAAATTATTAATTATTATATTTATGTTAATTGTTTTACCATCTACAACATATCCTTCTTTAATTTTAATGAATTTTTCTTTTGATAACTGATATTCCTTCCTGAATGTCTCTTTTTTTTTACTTTCTGTGCTTCTTAACATCCATAATTGACACCATAATTCATCAAAATCCATAATACATATTCGCTCTCTCTCATCAATAGTCATTTCTTCAAAAATACTATGGATAAATTCAACATCAGATAACGCATATCTTCCTCTTAAAAATTCAACATATCCAAGTGAATCTTTACGACGTATCATTAAGAATTCCAAATCATTATCACTACTAGTATCATCTTCATCTTTTAATATATCACCTTTTCTTAATTTACTCCAATCTAATTTTTTTTTAGGAGTTGTATTACAGTTTCTAAACATTATTACACCGATACTTAGTATTGGTTCAACACAAGACTTATATGAGTGTCCTCGTCTACCACAATTACAACAATACGTTGACGAAAATTTTTCTTCCATATAAAATTATATTAATTTGGACTAAAAATCTTAAGTTATAATATTTATTAATAATAAATATGAATCCTGAAATATGGGGACCCCATGCGTGGTTTTTTTTACATACTATTACGCTATCATATCCAGAAAATCCCAGTGAGACTGATAAAAAACAAATGTATGATTTTTTTATGTCTCTTTCAAATATTATACCATGTTTAAATTGTATGAAACATTTTAAAGCCCATTTAAATAAATATCCAATCACACCATTTTTAGATAATAGACAGTTACTAGTTTCTTGGTTAGTAATGTTACATAATATGGTAAATGTATCTATTAAAAAGCCAACTATGACTGTTGATGAAGTAATGGATATGTATGAAAAACGTTATAATAGACCTAAATTTTTTAGTGTAAAAAATGTAAATCATTTGGGTTTAATGTCTGGTGTTTTTATGGTTCTAGTAGTATTATTAATATTTAGAAAGGATGTTTATGAATTTGTAAAAGGATTATATAATAAGTTACATAGACGTTCTATTAATAATATGGTAGGAGGTAATGAATTTATTAGATACTAGTTGGTGGGTTTTCTTCATTAGGAACAACAGGAACTTTTAATTTTGATAAATAGGCAATTTTTTCTATGATTTTAACCTGTGTTGAAACAAATACTACAGAAAACATCACTTCACCTGTAAAATTAATAGCTTCATTTGGTTCAACTTTATCACCAAATAATATTGGAAATGGTATTAAGTTTACAAAACGACGAATATAAAACACAGACACAGCTGTGACTGAAGACTGTAATAATACTTCAATGAGAATTGCTAGATCATTTTTTTTATCGTCAAATGTAGGAAACATACTATTAATTAGTATTCCAACGTATATAGAGAATAATACATATAATATTGAATAAAATAAAATTTCACTTATTTTATTTACTAATTTACTATCAACACGTGTAAAATATCTAAATTTTTTTACCATATGATTTTTAACTTGTCTGGTGTTCATAATTTTAACATTCATGATAACCTATTTTATATTTATATTATATTTTATCATAATGAGTTTCTTTTCTAAAAAATATATGTATATATTATAAATGTCTCGTTATATACAACATCCTATAACAGGTAAGTTGTTTCCAATGAATAGTAATATTGGAAAATCTATATTAAAAGAGTATTTAGTTAGAACAGGCGGTAGTAGTGCAAGCCATGAATATGATGCGATGTATGGATCACCTGATACTGATGAAGTGGTTGTAAATGATGAAGCTGGTGGTGATACTAAAGATTTGGAAGTGGTTGAAGATGGAACTCTTAAAGTAGAAGATGTTGCAAAAAGTGTTGCTGATCCTGCTGCTGAAGGTGAAGGTGAAGGTGATGGTGGTGATGCTGTTGTAGAAAGTATTAATGTTGAACCTACTGCTGAAGGTG
>MDSZ01051753.1_pt1 | contig 10654 bp, 8 predicted proteins | sample 811201 | NCBI WGS metagenome assembly MDSZ01 (sample SAMN05326647, study PRJNA326480) | marine metagenome | isolation source: seawater | place: Indian Ocean: North | collected 2010
TAATACAAATGGTTTATTTTCTTTATGTAATTTTCTTAAAATTTTATTCGAAAAAGCCTTTATTTGAAAAAATTTTATTAATATTTTTGTATAAAATGATTCATTTAATACCAATGAGTTTCCTTTGATTAACGAAGTATTAGTTTTCCTAAGTGGAACTAACAAAAAATCTTCATCTTTAAGATTAAGTAAGCTAATAATTAATCTTACAACAATTAATGACGTTTGATTTGGAATCAAGAAAACATGCAATAAATTATCTTCTTTAATTTTAGATATCTTTGTAATTAGATCTTTCTGACTATTCAAATTAAAAAATAAATTTTAGTGGAAATAGATAATAAATCATTTTGATTTTATTTTGTTAAAGTAATTTAACATATCAGATGTTTTAATTTGTAAGCTATCAATATTTGACATTTCAATATGGGAGATCTTCTTACCAAATAAAGCATCTGCCTTCAATACTTCCCACCAAGTGGCAATAATAGAACCATTAAATCTATACAATCTTTCTTTATCAAATGTGAGATCTTGAAACCTACCCTTATTTATTATTTCTAAGCCATCTTTTCCATAATTAAACATAGGTTCTTTTTCTTCTTGGATGGATACAACACTATCACTCTCAGTTATTCTTAATACATTAAGAGCATTGTCAATATGTTCAGATTTTCTATTAATTGCATGAAGGCTTAAAAACATTACTATATCAGGATATGAATTATTTATATCTTCAAATTTTTTACCTGCTTGAAGCATGAATTCTCTTATTGGAACTCCTTGTAATTTTGCATCGCTTTCTCTTAGTAATCTTATATGCGCTGGAACCTTGCCATCAGCTTCCAACTGTTTAGAAAAATCTAGAACATCTTGACTCTCGGATGAAACTATTATTTTATTAATTTTTTTTGATTTAGATGCATTCATGATAGCTATTTCTAAAATGGATACTCCATTAATTTCTTGATAAGGCACACCTTCAAAGTCTGGATATGACTCTTTTATAGGTATTACTGCTAACGTAGTTGGTTTATAGTCTCCTTCTAATTTTTTGCTTATTTGTTCAAAAATTTTTGATCTTGCTTCAAGAAGACGATTGCTGTCCCTGCTCATAGAACTTCCATGTTGTCGATAATAAAATATTGGAGCCTGTATATTAGTAGCTCCTATTCTCTCTGCAAGTTTGTACCATAAATCCCAACCATCCTGTGCATTAACACTTTCAGAATACCCACCAACATTTTTTAAAGCTCTAGTTCTGAACAAGGTACATGCTCCATGCGGAGGGAGTTGTCCAGCCATATCTTCAGAACGAAGTCTGTTTCTGAGCTCAACATCTAAAATCTTTCCCTCAGAGTTTGTGTAATAGTAATTACCAAATACTAATCCTACTTTTTTTGATGCTTCAATCTTATTAACTAATAAAAAAATAGCAGATTCATCCAACCAGTCATCTGCGTCAAGCCGCATCATATATTTGCCATTTGCAATACTTAGAACTTTATTTGCTAACCTTTGTAAACCTAATGGTTCTTTATGTGAAATTAAGCTAATTTTATCAGGAATTTTCTTTTGTATTTTTTTTGCGATTTTCTCTGTGTCATCAGAAGATCCTTCGTTTATTATTATTAACTCCCAGTTTGGATATAACTGTTGAATAACACTGTTTGCTGCTTGTTCTAAAAATTTACCATAATCTTTGCAAGGTATATAAATAGTTACTAAGGGTGAATTTGAGCTCATTTTATTATTTTTATATGTTTATTTGCTTTAATCATAATATATTACCTATGATGATTGATGAGGAAATGGGGTATTTTCAAACCCGACCATAACTCTCTTTAAATGAAATAAATCATCTGAATAATCGTTTACGCCGTTTATAGCAGATGGACAACAAATGACATGGTTATCTTTCAAAATATTTATTACCTCATTATTGAAATGATTGTACTGTCCCTCAGGGTAAGAAAAATGCGATATGTTTTGATTTAATTCATTAGATAATATTTTTAAACAGTGTTTAATCTCATACCTTAGATCGTCATTATTAAGAGATGATAAAATTGTATGTGTATGAGTATGACCACCAATTGTGAATAAATCATCCGAAGAAAGAGACCTAACTTCTTCCCAGCTTAATGTTTGATAGTTTGGATGTGAGTTTTTATTTGGGATTATTTCTGTTTGTTGTATTAATTCATATATGACTTTATCTTTTTTATTATTTTTTTGCGATTTACACCATTTTTTAATATCCAATAAAGCATTAACCTTATTTTCATAAGAGTTTAAATTAAATACTTTTTGCTTATCAAGGTTAAGTGTTAATGATGTTTTTAAAGTATTTTCTATGCAAGTTTCAACAATATCTACCCAGAACATGTTGTCAGAATCTATCATTCCGCTAGAAATATAAAAAATACAAGGCGCTGAATATTTTTTTAAAATCGGGGCTGCTACCGTAAGGTTATTTCTGAAACCATCATCGAAGGAAATAATTGTTGGATATGGGGGTATTTCTAAATTATTTTTTTTAATATCTATCCATTGATCGATGCTTATTAAAGAGCAGTTCTTAGATATAAAACTAATTTGTCTATCAAATTCATCCTTGATTAAATGCTTTCCTTGAAAATTAATAATGCCAGTATTTTTTGATTCAGTTACTCCGTGATACAAAAGTATTAATAGTTTATTTTTTAATTTAGTATCTAATTTAAAGCTTTTCATTATTTAGTTATTTATATTTATTAAGAAGGCTGATTTCTATATTGAATTGAAGCTAAATTAAAAATTTTCATACACCAATAGAATTATTCTTTGCAATATTTCTTCCAAGTTGAACCATCAATCTATACTCATCAGGTGTCAGGCTTAATGCATGGTCTCTTATGGTGGTATCTGATTTATCTAGAGTAAAATGCTTTTCTATGATAGTTGCACCTCGAACAATTGCAGTCAAAGGAACTTCAATGCCAATACTATGATCTGAAAATCCATTAATTTTCGTTTTAGTAAAATCTTTAGGAAGATCTTTTAAATGCCATGGAGAAGTCGGATACATGGATTTGCACCATAGATATTTGACGTTCTTGTATTCAGTAAATGGTAAATCTTTATCCTTCCACATTCCTAAGGAGATAAAGGTTTCTTTATTTAAATCGAGAATATCTTTAACTAATTGAGTGTCTTCAACAAGTGTCCTACTTGCAATCTTATATCTTTTAAATTCAAACTCTTTTGCAAGTTCAAAAGCTTTTTCATGAAATATAGAAGTCATAAATTCTATATCATAATAGTCACATATTTGTATTAGGTCTTCTAAACGATTTTTATCAATATGGTTAATTTCATCTGGTTGGTCTCTCCACCCAAGCTGAAATTTGGCAATATCTGCTCCAGCCCATTTGGCTTGACGAATTAATTCATTACATAAATCAAGATTGCCATTGTGATTTAAACCTATTTCAGCTATGAATAACATATTCCTCCCATTTATTAATAATGATATATCACTTTTCTTTACTAATTAACCAATCTCCAATAAGCAAATGATGTAAACCGCATCTTTCAAACGTATCTATTGCGTCCTCTGGTGTGGCTACAATTGGTTCTCCATGAATATTAAATGAAGTATTCATTATTGCTCCGACACCAGTAAGATTTTCAAAAGCCTTAATAAGTGCATGATATCTAGGATTGTCTTTTTCATGAACTACTTGTGGTCTTGCTGATTTATCAAAAGGATGAAGACCGGCTGGTAAATGATCTTTTGCTAAGTCAGTGGAATCACAACCTATTGCCATAAAGCGAGTATCAATACCTTTAGGATTGACCATGTAATCATTTTCTCTTTCGGATAGGATGCTAGGAGCAAATGGCATCCAAAAATCTCTCATCTTGACTAGTTTATTTATATGATGAATGACATCTGGTCTTCTTGGGTCAGCAATTATAGACCTATTTCCTAAAGCCCTAGCACCAAATTCCATTGATTCAATACCAAATCTAGCAACAACATCACCATCAGCAAGCAATTTTGCAACATCATCAGGTGTTACCTTATTTAAAGTCCAATTAAGTTCTGATTTAAAATTTTCATCAATTGCAATTTTGACTTGTTCCTCTGAGAAACTAGGGCCAAAATAACCATTAGATGGGGATTCAATCTCATTTAAAGGCTTTCCATGCTCAACCAATTCGATATACGCAGCACCAATTGAAATAGATTCATCTCCAGGTCCAGGCGGTACAAATAAATGTTCTAATCCATCCAATTCTCCTATAAGTTTATTTGCTTTTATATTTTGTGCTACTCCTCCTGACATCGCTATATTTCCAATGCCAGTTTCTTTAATTCCATTTGCAATCCATTCAGTTAGTAATTCTTCACACCTTCTTTGAATTCCATATGCAATTGCATCAAATCTTTGTCCTTCGAGCTTATCTTTAAAATACCAAAAATGATCTTTAATTTCTTTTTTATACTTAAAACCTAAACCATCGACTTGTAAAGTTTCAGCATATACATCATATGCATCTTTTCCGTACTTCTCGCTATTATATGCTGCCAAACCCATAAGCTTATATTCATGGTCAGCTGGTCGCATGCCTAATAGCAAAGTCGCATACCTATACATTCTTCCAATATTACAATTAGATGATCTTGATATTTCTTTTAATGGTTCACCAGGCATTCCAATTGAAACTGTTCCGTTAGCATTATCACCACCGCCATCCATTGTATAAACAAGCATTGGTTTATCTCGATTTAAATTAGTTATGTACCCATAATAAGCATGACTTTTATGATGATCATGAACTGAAACAATGCTTTTATCTACATTTAAGGTATTGCATAAATGATTTAATCTAGCTTTCCACATTCCCTTATGATCCAATTCATGTTTTATAAAACTCTCATCATAAGGAAAATCATCTTTATTTATTTTGTCAGCAAATATTTCTAAATATTTTGGATTTTTATTCTCAATTAATTTTGGATACCAGTATTCTTTTTGTTCTTTCCAATAGTCAGAAACAGTTAATGTTGAGTTTCTAGATGTATAAAAATAAGCCGGGGGGAGCGTTGCAGTCGACATAGCAATTCGATCAACATCACTAATCTTAATATTTGCAGAATCTAATACAGTATTTATTGATCTGGATGGGAAGCCATATTGATGTTTATCCCTAGAAAGTCTTTCCTCACCTATTGCGCATACTAGCTTTCCATCTACAATCAATGAAGCACTTGCGTTATGCCCATCATGTATTCCTAAAATAATCATATCAAGTCCTTCTTGTTGGTTATGAGAGTTTTTCCCATTCACGCGCTAATGAAATAATGCTAGTTATATTATCATATGATAATTTCTTTTTATCTACTTCATTGGCGATCCAGATAGCTCTCTCTAAGTCTTTTTTAGTGTCAACACATAAATTAATTCCACTAAAATCAAAACTTTCATTTGGATAGATGTTCTCAATCATGAATCTATCTGAATTCTTATAAAAGTAACTTGTTACATGCTCTTTATCATCGTCTTGATTTTCAATTAGACTGATATTATCTATTAAGATTTTAGATTTTATAATTTCACATGTAAGTCCAGGAGGATAAGACCTAGGAAATGTTGTTGTAATAATTTCATGATCCTTATTATTGCTATACTTTACAAGCTCAGATATTAAATTTGGACTAAAAAAAGGTCTATCACCACATATCCTAACAAACTTATTTAAACCATATTTTAGACAAACTTCTAATGCTCTATTTGCAACATTGTTTAAACTTCCTCGATAAATTTCAATATTTTCTTTCTTAACAAATTCTACTATTAGATCATCTTCGATATCTGTAGATGTGGCTACTACTATTTTATCTAGCCCTTTTATCTCTTTTGTTCTATCAATAACTCTTCCAAGAAGGCACCTTCCGGATATATCAATTAATGCCTTGCCTGGAAGTCTCGATGAGCCATATCTGGAAAATATTATTGCGCCTGTTCTCATAAATAACGTTTATTTCTGTCATCCTTAAATAGTTTAATTAATTTAATTAAAAAATTATTTAAATCCATTCGAGCTCCGATGATTCTTTCAACGCTCATTTTTTAATTATATTCTTAATTGTCTTAATTACTTTTTCTTGCTCTGAATCAGTTAAAGAATAATAAAGAGGAATAGATAATGCTTCCTCGTAATAACTTGTAACTTCAGGGAAACTCGATGTTCTATACCCTAACTTTTGATAGTAGGGATGAGAGGTGACTGGCATATAATGAACTTGAGTAAGGATTCCATTTTTCTTAAGCTTTCTCATGAATTCTGCTCTATTTGTATTTAATTTATCAAATTTTACTCTGATTACATATAGATGATGAGAACTGTTATTCCTGTATTCTTGTTGTATTGGATTTATTTCAGGTATTTCTTGAAAAACATGATCATATTTTTTTGCAAGTTCTTTTCTTCTTTTAATGAACTTAGGTAATTTTTTCAATTGCGATTCACCCAACGCGCATTGAAAATCAGTAATCCTGTAATTATATCCAAGCTCTTGCATTTCATAATACCAAGGATTTTGTATATCGCCTGTATTTGCTAGATCTTCATTTATAAAATTATCATCTAATTTGTTTATCCCGTGACTTCTTAATCGCAATAATCTTTTATATATATCTTCATTATTTGTAGTTATCATTCCTCCTTCACCGGCTGCTATGGATTTAACAGGATGAAAAGAAAACCCAGTCATATCTGAATATTTACATGACCCAACCATTGATCCATCTGCATATTTTGCACCAAGTGCATGCGCTGCATCTTCTATAATTAAAGAATCATGCTCAATACTAATTTCATGAATCTTTTCCATGTCACATGGAACCCCAGCGAAATGTACAGGAATTATTGCTTTTGTTTTTGGATTTTTATGAATAGTTTTTTTCAAGTTATCAGGACAAATATTAATAGTTTTTGAATCTATATCTGTAAATACTGGATTAGCGTTGCAGTACAAGGCAGCATTTGAGCTAGCAACAAATGTTATTGGTGACGTGATGACATCATGACCTTCATTAACATCAGCAGCCAAACATGCCATATGAAGGCCAGCTGTCCAACTTGACATTGCTACAGCATATTTGGCTCCCACAAATTCAGCAATAGCATTTTCAAATGAATCTACAGCATCGCCTTGAGTTAGATTCTTGTATTTAAGAACTTCTATGACAGCATCTATATCATCTTGATCGATAAAATGCTTTCCATATGGTATGAACTGATTTTTCATGAAACTATTATATATATCAAAAGCTTAAGAATCAGTTAAAGATTGAAATTCAATCATTCTGCTAAAATTAGATTTATCATCTTTGGTTAAGTCAGAATAAGAGCCACTTTCAATAATCCTTCCATCTTTGAGAACATAAATTAAATCAACATTTTTAATTGTTGATAATCTATGCGCAATAGCAATTACTGTTATTTTTCCTTTTAAATTGTCTATACTTTTTTGTATTTCTTTTTCAGATTCAGAATCTAGTGCACTTGTAGCCTCATCAAGTATAAGTAAATTAGGATTTCTGAATAACTCTCTTGCAACAAAAAGTCGCTGTCTCTGTCCTCCAGATAGAAGAACTCCTCTATCACCTACCAAGCTATTAAACCCATCATCAAGTGAATCAATAAAATCTAAAATATTTGCTTGATTTGCTGCCTTTCTTATCTTTGTAAATAAGTTTTTGTCATTTATATAATCACCACTCCACATACAAATATTATTTGCAATAGTGTCATCAAAAATAATTGTTTCTTGTGAAACATATCCAAGCTGTGATCTCCAACTATGTTTTGAAATATCATTTCCATTTGTGCCATCAATAAATATTTTGCCATTGGTTGGTGTGTGCAATAATGCAATTAAATCAACCAATGTTGATTTACCTGAACCAGATTCACCAACAATAGCAATAGATTTTTTTGCATTAATATGCATAGAAATATCCTCTAGTACATTTTTTTCTTTATTTTCATAACTAAAACTTATATTTTCTAAAACAATACTCTTTTCAAATGTACTTAGGACTTTTGAACCATCTTTAACTTGGTTATTCTTCTGTCTTATAAACTCTTGATGAACCAACTCCATGCTTCCAATATGCTGGAAGGTTCCTTGAAATCCACTTTGCACTGCTAAGGTTGCATTTAATGCCCTATAAAATAAGACTATAGAAACTAAAATTGGGGTAACTTCCGACTGAAAAATATTTATTTGAATAAAAACTACCATCATAATAAATACTACAGCTATTGGTTCTCTGATTGATTGTGTAAAAGCTGCCGCAATACCTGATTTCACTTGATTTCCTGTTAAGGTATCAATAGATTTAATTATATTTTTTCTAAGTAACGATGTTTGTGCAGTAGTTGTTAGATATTTAAATGCTTGAAGAGTCTGGATTAGCCATCTTGTCAAAATCCCATTTTCACTAGCTGTTATTCTTGATAAATTGCGAACGTAATTATTAAGTTTCATAAAAATTAGGAGCAAAACTACTCCAACTCCAAAAGCCATTAAACCAAATTTCCAAGTCATAAAAAAAGCTATGCTCATTAGAACAACTGTAGTGACTAGCTGTCCTCCAAAGGTGGTAAGTTGTCTGAATGCTTCTAAGGCTTTTATTGGCTGCTCATTAATTAAATTAGTAAAATGACCTGTATTTTTACTTGAATAGTAACCATAGGTCATATGACTGTAGTTATCAAATAAACGAAACTTTAATTCCCTCAATAGTTTTCCAATCAAGTATGCGCTGAATCCTAAAGCTATAAAAGTAACTAGTCCTTTTATAATAAATGCAATCGTTATTAATAGGATGATTCCCGAGGTTGAATCTTCAATCCCAATTAAATTTATAAAATCAATTGCAAATTTATTAATACCCGAGAGATCTTCATAAGCCATTGTTCCGTCTAAGCTTTCCAATAAAGGAAGAAGCAATAAAATTCCGAAACCCTCTGAAAGAGCTGCAAATAGACCTAAAAAAAATATTAAATAAATTCTTAAACCAAGATAATCTTGAAACATCTTCGTATATTTAATAATGTCAAGAATTGAAGAGGACATAAATTACAACCTCAAATCTGAAAATGTTTTTGGCAGGATAGATTTTAGGTCATACAGAATTCCATTGCCTTTAATTAGATCTTTAATTTCTTCTGGTTTCATAGTTTTATATTGATCGTGAGCCACGGCTAATAGAACAGCATCATAACTATTGATTTCAAGATCATCTAAAAGTTTCAATCCGAATAATTTTCTTGCCTCCTCAATATCAACCCAAGGATCATGAATATCTACTTCAACATTTTTAGATCTAAGTTCATTAATGATATCTACAACTTTAGAATTTCTTAAATCAGGACAATTCTCCTTAAATGAAAGACCCATAATTAATATCTTTGAGTTATCAATATCTATTTGTCTTTGATCCATTAAATTTATTAATCTATCAGCTGCATATTTCCCCATGCTATCATTAAGTCTTCGACCAGCTAAAATTACCTCTGGCTCATAACCAATTGATTGAGCTTTATGTGTCAAGTAATAAGGATCTACACCAATACAATGACCTCCTACTAAACCTGGTTTAAAGGGTAAAAAATTCCACTTACTTTCAGCAGCTTTTAATACAGCCTCTGTATCTATGTTCATTTGATTAAAAATCACAGCTAACTCATTTACTAGAGCAATATTTAAATCTCTTTGTGTATTTTCAATAACTTTAGCAGCTTCTGCAACTCTAATACTTTCTGCTTTGTGAGTCCCCGCAATTATAATTTCTTGATATAAGCTATCAACTAAGTTGGCTATATCCTCTGTTGAACCTGAAGTAACTTTGGTAATGTTTACTAGTCTGTGTTCTTTATCACCAGGATTTATTCTTTCTGGACTATAGCCACAAAAAAAATCTTTATTGAACTTTAAACCAGAATTTGTTTCTAAAATAGGTACACAAAACTCTTCAGTCGCTCCTGGGAAAAAAGTTGATTCATAAATTACTAAATCATTTTTTTTTAGAATCTTTGATATCATCTGAGTTGCATTTGAAATAGGGAATAAGTCTGGTTTTTTATTCTCATCTATGGGTGTTGGTACTGTCACTATGAAACAATTACAATCAATAATCTGATTTACATTATTAGTAAATTTTAAGTTCTTTGCATTTTGTATATCATTTTTTGATACCTCAAGAGTATAGTCATGAGATTTTTTTAATTGGTTAATTCTTTCAACATTAATATCAAAGCCTATAACTTCTCTATTTTTTCCAAATTCGACTGCTAAAGGCAAACCAACATATCCAAGTCCGATTATTGCAACCTTAAGTTCTTGAAGTTTAATACTCATAATAGTTATTTATAATAATTTTTATACCAGTTAACAAAATTCTTAATGCCTTCATCTATTTCAGTAGACGGCCTGTAATCAAAATATTTTTCTAAATCCTTAACATCAGCATAGGTATCAGGCACATCGCCAGGTTGTAATGGAAGCAATTCTTTCTTTGCTTTAATACCAGTAGCTTTTTCAATTGCACTTATATAATCATTAAGTTCAACTGGATTATTATTTCCAATA
>MDSZ01058837.1_pt1 | contig 10654 bp, 9 predicted proteins | sample 811201 | NCBI WGS metagenome assembly MDSZ01 (sample SAMN05326647, study PRJNA326480) | marine metagenome | isolation source: seawater | place: Indian Ocean: North | collected 2010
CTAGTGTCATCAGATGCAGTATCAGGGCCAGAATGAGGTGTAGGCAAATTTGAAGTAATGGGCAAGTTATCATATGCGTTATATAATGCTGTTGGCAGATCCTGGCTGCTATGATAATCCCATGGTATACCAATTTGTCTTGTAGGCAACGTTCCAGCGCTTGGCATAGCATACCATTCTTCTGAACCTAACGAGGCCGATATAGACTGAACATAATCTAAGTTTTCATCTAATTGCAGCCACTCTTCCATTGTTAGATAAGCAGAGCCAAACGAGCCAGAACCATAAGTATCATTAACCCAGTACTCGTATGATTTAATAGCCTGGACATTTCTTGCAGCTTCAGTATTGGGTGCGGTTGCGTCATCGGTTTGAATACCATAGTAAGTCGTAACGTTTATATAAAAATATCCCTCAATATCATCGGTTGGTTCATAATAAAAGACCTCATCATCGGGATACATAATTTGATCTTCTTCTGCAATCTGTTGTTTTTCGGTTCGTTCAGTGACATTTTCACCTAAAGCAAGACCCGCGAGATACTCTTCTTCAGTAATAATTACTTCAGTTTCAACAGTGCCGCCGGTGGGTATGGTTGTACTTTCACCACCGGTAGTTGGAACTTCTTCAAATGTGGCTTGAATTGCTTCAGCATACGCATCATAAACCATTTGGTTTGTTAGTAAACTTAGATCTGCCGGGGGGCTTATAAAATCAGGGCTCAAATTTAATGAGCCGGCGGCTGCTTTTCCACTGTAGTGTACTGTTGCCAAAGCTTGATCTAGACTGGCTAATTCGTCATAATCTAACGGATACATTGGTGCAGTAAATGCTGTGTGATTGGGATCCCCTTCGCCAAATACAGCTTCGGGTAAAATTATTTGTTCACGCTGTTGAATGTAAGCGTTATAGGCATTGACAGACTCATTTGCTGTGGCGTGTGCTTCACTTAAATAACCTTCAATATCGTTTTCGTCCATAAACTGAAAAGCGCTAGCTAAAATTTGTGCTTGTAATTCAGGTGGCAGTTTTTTAATTAATTGACCTATTACTTTTTCATTCATTGCGTTGATGGCTGCTTTTAGCATTCTTTCCATCATTTCGTCAAAACCAAACCCTTCTGCAAAACACCCTAGAGATGTTTTAATAGCTGCCATAAAGCCACATTTACCAATTGGGTTTAACATGCCTTGATATAGTTCATCTAAATCACCCATCTTAGCCATCATAGGCGCTATATCTGAAAATATACCCTCGCCTTGGACATGTGCAACTACTTGCTTTCTTTTGTGATTAAGTTCAATAATAGTAGCAATCATCTCTTCATCAGTTATCGTCTTGTCTTCTATCAGCTTTGCATCTTTGTCTTTACACAAATCTTGACCAAATTGCTGTATTAAAAGATCACCCGATGTCATTAATTCAGAAACAAAAGCTTGTTGAACGTTCTGACTGAGGTTTCTGATTCCTTCTGGTGATGCTAATTCTAGTGCGGCATTGACAACAGGAAAATTTCCTATCGCACATGCAAACAATGATAAATCACCATCTTGAATTGTCTCATCACCTGTTAAAATTTCAACTTGTGGAACCGTGTACTCTCTAATAAAGTCTTGCCATGGTTTAGGCTCCCTTGCAGTTACATCTACATCCATTCCTTCAATTTGAGCCAAATAGGCCATTGTAGTTTTGTAATTAACAGGCGATGTTCTTAAAAACTTTTGAAAACCTTTTTTTAGAACTTTGGGATCTTTACATTCACTGTTCATATATCTGATTTGTAGCAAATCATAATTTTCGCTAAACGTAAATTCAAATTTTTGTTGTCCAAGCCATAACAAAGAAATATCATTCTCGCGCATTAAATCTCGAAATGCACCTTTAAAACTTCTTAAATTATCGCCCTCTGAGCTAAGGTCAACTCCTTTAACAACGCCCCCTTCAGTAATAGCCCAGGCGGCTGCATAGGTTGCATAAATTTCTAACGTTCTTGAAACTCTTCTAATTTTGTTAATAAGTTCTGACCATTCTATTTCGTAGACATACCCTTGTCCAGTAAACGAGCCTGCAACAGCCACCACCTCATCTACAGTTGAATTAGAAGAAGGCAAAGAAGAACTATTAGAATCCTCCTCAATTGCATCAAATATTTCACTTGGCACTGAAATTAAAGCTTTCAATGGCATCAAGGGACGCTCATCTAAATGCCATTCGTGGCATTGCGCACATGTCATTAGAAATTCTTCTGAGTTTATGCCTGCCGCATACTGTTGACTAGCTATTGATGAGGATGCATTAGCAAATGTATCAGCAACATATCCTGGCCATTGATCAAAATAATATTCGTTTTGCTCCTCATCAAAAGCGTTTGGATCACCAGATAGGTCTGTGTAGGATGCTGCAGCTGCTGTAGAGCTAGCCCCAACCCAATTTCCATTTTCATCATACGAACCTGTAAACGAACCAGAAAATTCCATTACGTTTACCATGGTACCAGAATTTATAAAATACCAAGTATCAAATACATGTATATGATCAACATCGACACTACCTTGGCCTTGGGCCATGACAGAGTTATTAGCAATTTTATGATGATGGTATGTACTACTTGAAACATTTACATGATAATATGTATGACCGTTTCCTTCTGTGTTTAAAACATATACATGCTTATGCGATGGCCATTCATCAGTAGCAGCAATATTGGTAAGACCAATCATCAACGGCAATTGGGCTTGTGCGCCGACTCCTGTGTCTCCAAATGTATCACTTTTATTATAAAAATCAATTAATGTTCTGACGCCAGAGGTAACTGCTAATTGTAATCTTGTTTCTAACTCTGAGCCTCCCGTATCAGAATAGTCAGTGTCAATAACTGCCATATATGTCGAGTTTTTGGCATCATAGAAACAAGAACCTGCATCCATTTCCCACCATGTTTCGTATGGGCCAGCACTTAAATCTGGCTCATCGATACAATAATCTGGTTCTGCAATAATTTCTTCGCTTTCTTCTATTTCACAATTGTCAAATTGATAAATTTTTCCTGACATTTTGTTTCTCTTTTAATTTGTATTATTATATCTGCTCAGAATATAGCCTGACGATTCTGCACCGCCGCCGCCATATGGTTCCAAATATCCCTGATCAACTCTCATACCATTTACTTTGTTTTGCCATAATATCAAATCGTTAATACCAAAATCAATGGCATCTTTTACACATCTTCCAAGTGTAAGAGGTGGGCCACTGATAGGTGCAAACGGCACAATAGCATGTGTATGAAACGATAGCAACATAGATTGTGTCGATAATGTGCGTACAATCCTCGATACAACACCATTTAATTCATCTACATTTTCTTGAAGCATTTTTAAGTATTCCACTAAATTAGCACCTTTTACTAAAGGCTGTAAATCATCATCAATATTTCCAGCTATCAAATCAATTCCTGATATAGCATTAATTTCTAAGCCTTTGGAGTTAGTAGTATACCTCTCTGCGGTAACTAATTTAATACCTTCTCTTCCAATAATTCGAACACCATCAGCTATAATACCAACTCCTGACCGCGTTCTATTGTCACCAACCTGGCCGTTGCACAGTTTAAAATTTTTATCAATATCAGTTTTTTGACTTATGTATATTCTTGCACAATCATCATTTATTTGATTATCAATTTGCATATTTGAATCAGGGCTACTACCGCCTCTGCCAACAACCAAATCAATCATACCAGCTTGAGTTTGACCTTCGCCTCCATAACCACTAGCTCTGTTTGTGGGCCTGTCTCTGCCAACAACAATAAATGCATTTCTTTTTTGTGCGTTTTTGTTAACTATCTCTTCACAACCTGCTTGGATATATCTAGGTACGGGCTCAACTATATGCGTACACATAACGCCTGTTCCAGCAGTAGCAGATGAACCAGATACATTATTAGCTCTGTTTCTTAAAAACGCTTCTCTGTCAGTTAATAAGTCAAAACTTCTTGCTGCTGTTGTTGTACTAAATAATGATGGCATATCATATACTCCTCATGTGTTTCCGCCAGATGCACCATCAGGGGGTAAACTAATTAGGTTGCCATTTGATTCTGGCGAGGTGACATCTAGACCCTGTGCAATTGCGATGTCACGAAGTTCGGAACCTCTATAACCAAACGATCTGGCAAAATGAACACAATCTCGATAATTTCCGGTTCCTCCAGTTACTGATATCATCGGATGATCGGAGGGCACATCACTGGTTGGACCTCCCCATATAGCGCCTGAGCCACAAATATCATTCCATATAAGAGGAATTGCAGAGTCGAGCCATTCCATAGTAGAATTATCTCCTCCGTTTGCTGTTCGATTTTTATATAGTTGTATACCAGATGTTTCTGCGTTCGCAGCACTAAAAGCATTTATATCTATAGCTACTCCATATTGATGAGATGAGTATCCTGGGGTTGCGTTGGCACTATTTTCATCTTTAAGACGTTGTTGAGCAGCAACGTTTCTAAATCCAGAATTTATTCTAGCCTCGTACCCAGTTCCATTGGCCCATATTCTATAAAAGAATGCTTTAACATATGTTTGAAACACAGGGTTTAAGCCATCAATATAAGTTTGATTACGATCTTTGTATGAATATTGTGAATTTGTAAGTGCATCATATCCACTTGCTAAAGCGTCTAAGGACGTTGACATACCGGGAATAGTGGGCACTGGAAACACATTAGATTGTCCTATGCTACCCAATGTAGATGAACCATTTGCAAAGTAAGATGCGTAGTCTGTAGAAGAATAACCTCCTGCAGAGGCGCCTCCAGAGCTACCACCAAAAAAACTACCTCCTTGTACGGTAGATAAATATATGGCTTGGCCACTTTGCCTGTTAATTTTTACAAGAACGATATCATTAATATTTGGTGGTGTTCCGCCGGCAGCTTCAGAAAATACTTCGGTAAATCCCATATCCATTCGTGATGCGTCCAAGTCACTTGGTGTATCTGAAATTACACTTGGCTCGATTGCAGCTACTGACAATTCTGGAATTCTGACAGTTAATTTAAATCTGTTGCCTGGGTTATCAACATTTCGTCTAACAAAATTATCATATGCATTTAATCCAGTAGGAGATGTGTCACCACCAGTTTCTTCTACTTTTAAAACTATTCCATACCACTCATCCTGTCTTGAGTTTATTGAACGACCATAATTTGCCGTATTTCCAACAAGATTCCTTACCAATGCTCCAGAGTCTCGCGAGTTTGGTCTGATTGGAGCACTTGGCACAGCTGTATTAAGCTCACCATAACTCTGACGAGAGTTTGTATTTATAATCGGACTTCCATCTAATGCACTTGTTTCTGCCATATTATAATCTCCTAAGCGGTAGCTCCTTGTTCTAACGCCTGTTCGTACCTAGTAGCCATTTTAACATCGTATTCACGACTACCCTCACCGCAACATCCACCACCATTATATCTTGTTGCTATTGTTCTCCAATCGTAAGTATTGCAAGCAGCTATAACATCAGGCTTGCCCGAGAACCAACCAGCTAATATTTCATCAGAAATCGCTACCGGATCTTCAAAAAAAGCTTCATAAAATGCTCGGGCGCCTGCATCACTAGCAATTGCATTTCTAATTATTTCAGATGGAGCACCACTACTAAAATTAAATCCCATGACTTGAAAACTACCCCAAGAGGTGCTTTGAACTGCTGCTACTGCATCGTGTTCCATAGCATTTCGTAACGCTTCAAGACCGGTATTAGCAGAGGTATAGTCAACAGATGGTGCTGCGTCATTGCCGCCTGGGTTATATGGTATTACGGAAGCCAGATCGGGTCTTCCAAAATCGTACCTTTCGCTTAAAAATATATGTGGTTCAAATCTAATTGCTGATGAGTTGCCGCCAGATTCTACAGAACGAATTGCTAATAATACTGGATATGGGATTCCAATACGGCTAGCTAGTCCTTCTAATCTTCCTGCTTCAGCAATTGAGGTAGGCACCAATTGTCCAGAGGTTCGATATTCTGGGTTTGTTGAAGTACCCAATAACGATGAGCTACCGGCATTAAACGCGCCACTGGACGAGCCAACTGAACGAGATTGGCCATTTACATTAGTGCCGGTTGTTCCTAAAAATGTTGCAACCCCGGATGATTGATCATATCTAAACCTTGCTATGTCACCAACTTGTGGTGTTTCGCCACCAGGCGATTCAGAAACAAACTCTAGATAACCAAATTCCATTCTAAATTGATCTTGTGGACTTGGGTTTTCAGATACTACAGATGGTTCAATCGCAGCTGGTGACAATTCAGGAATTCTAACTCGGATTACATGCCTGTTGCCTAGATTATCGTCTGAGTTTCTCATAAACTCAAGAAAAGAATTGCCCCCAGCACTAGCTGCATTGTCACCAGAGATATCTTGAACTGATAAGACAGTTCCATAAAATTGTGTTATACCCTCTAAAATATGTCCAGTATACATATTCTCGCTAGCGTTGTTTATTATATTCGCTGCTGTTCTTCTGTGCGGGGGTAAAGTTGGAGGACGTGTGCCTTCGCGCGGTGAAGCTCCATTGGTTTCACCATACGACATTCTTCTACTATAGTCAATTATTGGACTTCCATCTAATGCGCTTGTATCTGATGACATACTAACTTATCCTTTGTCCAATTAGTTTAAGAACTAATTTTAATATTTCATTGTGATCATAATCAACTGCTGTAATCTGTGGAGTTAGTATATTATCGCTTGATTGAAAATCTTCGATCATTTGCGCAAAGTTTTCTGTTGACCAATCATATGCAGTCCAGTTAGCATCGTTATAATAAAAAATATTATTTCTCCAGTTTGCTACAAAAGCATAGTAAGCATCATTGCCTATAGTATCCAGAGATTCGCCCATCGAGACATGAGCGGAGGCGCCGTCAGCTGCGTCTTTGGGCTGATCATAAACATTATTTTGGGGAGATGGATCTGCCCAATAAACAGCGGCGGGCAGGATTCTGCCATCATTTAAACTATCAGTCATGCCTCGCGAGCCGCCTGACCAGCATCCATAAATTGTAGTATCTTCATTAAAAGTTACGCCTTTTATATTTTGAAACCGGGTCACAGCATCAGTCCAATCGTCAAAACCAGCTGTGGGGCCGTCTGGTATCGCAAAAACCGTATTATTAATTGTTTTACCCAATTCGTTCATAGCACGTATTAAACCATAATTTTCATCTGAAATAACATAATCCTGATCTCCGTACCCTGTGCCGTGCCAGAAAACTACCAAATTTAAAGTTTCGCCTCGCATACCATCGCGTACAGGCCAGAATTTTACATCGTTATATTCTTCAATTTCTGCATCAGTATTGACTTCTGATGTAACTGTCGCGGAGCCTAGCAACTGCGCCGCTTGGCCTGTTAGAAAAGATGATACGGGGTTAGTTGCGCCGACCCCGCCGCCGCTGCTTAAACCAGTTCCTCCAGGGGTTGCCAAAGGGTATAAGATAATATATATGCCGTTGTCGGGATCTGCTTTTACTTTAACCCACTCTCCGGGTTCTGGCTCTGGCATCTCAGGGTTTTGAGCTATAAAAGTAGGATACATGTCAGCACGGGAATTATCACGATCTGACAAGTTATCGGGTGTTCCAAATTGAGCACCTAATTCAATCATGGCTGGAGACAACTCAGGCACTCTAACTTTACATTCCCAGCGCTCTAAGCTTTCTTCTTCAGCGCCAGCAAAAATATTAGTTCCTTGATACGAAGAGTCTTCTGGTGTTTTCTTACCAAGAACACAAATTACTTGTCCATCATATTGTTTGTTGGCAGTAACTGTAATTGGATTTCTATGTGTATTAGAGGCAGTTCTAGCTGCAGAGTTTACCTCGCTAGCAAATGTCTTTCTATGTGCTGGAGTGTTGGCACCCTGGTGGGGTACTACTGGGTTCAGTTCTCCATAGCCGGCTCGTTTTGCCTGGTCTATAATTGGGCTACCGTCGAGCGCACTAACCCTATCCGACATCAGGAGACTCCTCCTTAATTAAATCAAATAGATCGTTCTTATCCGCCTCGCTTAATCCAACTGCTCCTCCTTCTCTTTTTTGTAATAAAGTTGCAACTTTAACTAATTGTTCGTTTGAGCGTTGTAATGTTTCGACATATTTTGACGCAATTACACCCACGTCTTTGTGCAACTTTTCATCTTTGCTAAGATATTTTAAAATATCATCCAAAAGTTCTTTTGTTACATCTCGATCTTCGCGAATGTTAGCGACAGCCTCATTTAAATATTTGTCAATTTTTTTGCTCATTATTTAAAACTCACCCTTATTCCATTTTTTCTTGAAAGTAGCATATCTGTTTCTTAATTTATTAAGATTATTAACAACCTGTTTGGTGTTCAGACCTGTTATTTCTCTCAGATATAAATAAATAGCTTTCTTATTAAAAATTTCTATGTCATCTGGGTTAGCTAATAAAATTTTTACGGCTTCCAAAACTTTCTTTTCGTTAACTTTTAAATTAACCGTGTCCCATGTATCAATCTCTTTCCATAAAAATATCCAAAACTCCTCGTCTTCTCTCTTAGAATCATATCCATGTTCAGTAATTAATATCTCATGGTTTGAGTGAGTAACAATTTCTTCAATGCTTATTTCTTTCTTTAATTGTTTTGAGGTTTTTTTAACTTTATGTATAAACCAATTTTTAGTTATAACTGAAAAATATGAGAAGGCTTTGGAGCCTTTAGTGGGATCATATTTATCTAATATAGTTGTAAGCCAAACTTTGCATTCTGCGCGTAAATCATCAATATTTGGCAATGTGGTAAATTTATAAGTGAAAACAATTTTGTCAACCATTTCATCAAACGCAGGTCCAATAAAATCTCTGTATAATTGTTCACGCTCGCGCATAGAGCTTGTGTGTGTATATTTTACAATTGCGTCTTCATGTGCTTGTGTAAAATAGTGCTTGCCTTTTTTACTTGAGCGCCGGCGTCTTCTAATAACCTTCTTCGGTTTCTGTTCCTGTTTCGTCATCTATTTCATAATCCTCTTCTATTTCCGTAGTTATTGAATAGATGTCTACAAATTTTTGTACTTCTGTTTCGATAGCTTTAGAGTGTCGCAAAAGATTTTCTAATGTAACATCACCATAATATGTTTCCAGTTGGTTAACAGTTTGAAGGTGTTCTTTAAACTCTATCATTTTAATTGTAAAATCACCAATGTGCTCAGAAACAAATAAAAGCTTAATTAATATTTTTCTAATGTACCACACAGAAAAAAATAATAGTAGCACAGTGATAACAAAACATATTGTAAAGGCAGTGCTCATACGTCATATTCCTTAGCTAGTTCTTGTTTTTGTGCTTTTGTATCTTTTTTGGCGTCTTCAATAAATTGATTCACTATCTGTCCAGGTTTTTTATTTTTTTGCTCTTGTGTTTTGTTTACTACAATATTAGCATACGAAGGTAGTCTTTCTAAACTATCTTTTGCATTGCACTTATCGCAGTCTACTATTTTCTCTTTCATAGAATGAATTATTTCAAAAATCAATTCACAAGAATTGCACCTATAATCATAACGTGGCACTTTTTATTCTAAGTCCGTTGTTGTTTCTTCTTCAAAATCGACCGCTTCGCCCATTTTTACAACAGGTGGGTTTAGTACCATAAGGCCGGCCTCTGATAGTCTAAACTTAAACCCCTTTAAAACGGGCACGATATCAGATTGCTCTAAAAGACTGCGTTGCAAGGCCATCATAACTGCGCCTAATGCTTGATCAGTTAAAAACATATCTTTTGTATTTTGTGTTGACATAATTTATTTTCTCCTTTTTATTAGTTCTAAATCTGCGTCATACATCATTTTAGCAAGTTCTTTAAATTTTACTTTTGGTTCCCATCCAAGCTTCACTTTAGCTTTAGTGGGATCTCCAAGCAATAATGGAACTTCGTGAGGTCTAAATAGTCTTTCGTCTATTTTAACATGATCCTCAATGTTTAATCCTGCATAATCAAATACAGTTTCTAAAAACTCGCGAACAGTATGCGTTTCGCCAGTCGCTATAACATAATCTTCTGGCTTATCTTGTTGGAGCATTCTCCACATAAGCTCTACATAATCTCCAGCAAAACCCCAATCGCGTTTAGCATCTAAATTACCTAGAAGCAAATCATCTTGTATACCAAGCTTAATTCTGGCAGCTGCTAAAGTTATTTTTCTTGTTACAAATGTTTCTCCTCTTCGCGGCGATTCGTGGTTAAACAGAATGCCACTACAGGCATGCAAGCCATAGCTTGATCTATAGTTTCTAATTAAGTTATGAGCACATACCTTGGCGCAAGCATAAGGCGAAGCAGGCATCAATCTTGTAGTCTCGCTCTGCGGCACTTTAGGATTGTCACCAAACATTTCTGAAGAAGATGCTTGATAAAACCTTGCCTCTGGGCACACATTACGAACTGCCTCAAGAAGCCTCAAGGTTCCCATCGCGATACTATCTACGGTTTCTTCCGGTGTATCAAAAGATACACGAACATGAGACTGTGCCGCAAGATTGTAAATTTCATCAGGTTTATACCTAGCTAAGATTCTGTGCATATTACCAGAGTCATTCATATTTCCATATGCCAAC
>MDSZ01105032.1_pt1 | contig 10654 bp, 11 predicted proteins | sample 811201 | NCBI WGS metagenome assembly MDSZ01 (sample SAMN05326647, study PRJNA326480) | marine metagenome | isolation source: seawater | place: Indian Ocean: North | collected 2010
AAAATCATATTCTATAGCATATCCAGCTCTAATAATTTTGACATTCTCTAAACCGTTGATTTTACTACATATTTCTTGCTGTATATCAAAAGGTAATGATGTTGATATACCGTTGGGATAAACGGTGTAATCTTCTAGACCTTCAGGTTCCAAAAATATTTGATGCCTGTGTTTGTCTGAAAATTTTACAATTTTATCTTCTATCGAAGGACAATATCTAGGTCCAACACTTTTAATGTTCCCGGAATACATTGCGCTTCTTTTAATATTTTTAGAAATTATTCTATGCACTGCTTCATTTGTATAAGTCATCCTACATGAGACTTGTTTATTTAAATTTTTAGAAGTGAGGAAAGAAAAAAAATATGGATTTTGATCTGCAAACTGTTCTTCTAAATTGGTGTAGTTTATAGTCCTGGAGTCTAACCTTGGAGGTGTTCCAGTTTTAAGTCTACCTATTTTAAAGTTTAATTTCTTAAGTTGTTCACTTAACCCCGTTGATGGTTTATCATTATACCTTCCAGCCGGGGTTTGGTCTTCACCTATGTGAATGACACCATTCAAAAAAGTCCCGGTTGTTAATATAAGCTTGTTGGTTTTAACTTTTCTTCCTTGTTGCGTGATAAATCCATTTATCACGTTTTTTTTAAAAACAAACTCTATTACAGGATCTGAAAATATGCTTAGATTACAATAGTTTACAAGTTTTTGTTGCATATATTTTTTATAAAGTGATCTGTCGCTTTGTGTTCTAGGTCCCCTTACTGCTGGACCTCTACTTCTATTTAATAACCTAAATTGAATACCTGATTTATCTGCTACATCACCCATTAGTCCATCTAATGCATCTATTTCTCTCACTAAGTGTCCTTTGCCTAGTCCTCCTATAGCAGGGTTGCATGACATTTCACCGATTGTATCAAACTTATGTGTGAATAGTGCTGTATTAATACCTAACCTTGCGGAAGCCGCAGCGGCCTCACACCCGGCGTGTCCACCTCCAATTACAACTACATCGAAGTTTAAATCATTTTTCATAATATTAATTTATTACTGATTTAATATTTTACAAGATAGGAAATTTTTATTTTCCAATACAAAAATTTTCGAATATAGATCCCAAAATTTCTTCTACATCTACTCTACCAACAATAACTCCAAGATGTCTTATTGATAATCTTAAATCTTCAACTGCTTTGTCAAATTCTTTACTATCTTTTTTTTCTTCAAAACTTACTAATTGATTGTAGCATTCATTTAAATGTTGTCTGTGTCTCGATCTTGTAATTAAAATATTTTCTGTTTTTAAGAATTGCTTTTTAAGTCTTAATTTTATTTCATCAATTAGTTTATCAACGTTTTTATCCTCTTTAATTGACATAACCACAGTTTTAAATTTTTCTTTAATTGTGGATTCGTCTGATACTAAGTCTGATTTGTTAATTGCAATTATAGATTTTTTGGATATTTCATTGCTTAAAAAGCCTTTAAATTCAAGGTTTTTCGGGTCTAATAAGATTATATTTAAATCTGCGTCATCAGCTCTACTAAGTGCTAGTTTTACCCCCCTTGACTCGATTTCATCGCTAGAGTCTCGTATTCCTGCAGTATCCGATATTATCACTGGAATGCCATCAAAATCTAAATGAATTTCTATAACGTCTCTAGTTGTACCAGCTATCTCTGAAACAATTGCAGCTTGCCTTTTTGATAAATAATTTAATAAACTAGATTTACCAACATTGGGAGGCCCGATAATTGAAATTTTAAATCCTTCTCTTATTATTTCTCCTATATTATCGGATAGAGTTTTCTTTATTTCATTTTTGATTTTTTCGCTAATTGATTTTATTTCTTCTGAAATTTCCATAGATATATCTTCGTCTGGAAAATCTATTTTGGCCTCTAATTCAGATAATATTTTGATTAAACCCTCCCTCCAATTTTCATATTTTTTGTAACTTTCTCCAGTCATTATTCTTAAAGCTTGCTTTCTCTGAAGTTCAGTTTCAGAGGCTATTAGATCTCCAATGCTTTCAGCTTTAAGTAAATTTATTTTATTGTTTTGAAATGCAAGCTTAGTGAATTCGCCAGGCTCAGCCAATCTACAATTTTCAAAACTTGAAATTACATTTTGTAATTCCATAATTACAGCTTTGCTCCCATGTACGTGAAACTCAACCATATCTTCCCCCGTGTAAGTATTTGGGCCTGGAAACCATATAACTATTCCCTCATCTATTATTTCATTAGTTTGGTTATTTTTTATTTTTTTTAGTGTTGCGAATCTTTTTTTGGGAAAGGGCTGGTCAGTTAGACTCTCAAGTATGTTTTTAGATCCTTTACCTGAAATCCTTATAACTGCAATTCCAGAAATTCCAGGCCCACTTGATAAAGCATATATCGTCATAATTTGTTATAATTTAATTATAAAATATTATATAATTTTTTTATGATTATTTGGATAGCATCATATCCGAAAAGTGGTAATACCTATATTAGATCCTTCCTGAGCTCTTATTTTTTTAGTGAGAATGGAAAATTTTCCTTTGATTTATTGAAATTCATACAACAATTTCCAGATAAACAATTCTTTAAAGGGTTTGTGGATAATGCTGAGCAGGCATCAAAAATGTGGATGCCTTTACAAAGAGAGATTGTTAAGTCCAAAAAAGTAAAATTTTTTAAAACTCATTCTGCATATGGTTCATACAAAAATAATCAATTTACATCTAGTGAGGTTACACTTGGGGGGATATATATAGTAAGAGATCCAAGGAATTTAGTTTCATCACTAATGCATCATTTTTCTCTTAATAAAGAGGAAACTCTTAACATGTTGTTTGATGAAAATTGTGAAGTTAAATCAAGTGATGGGAACTTTTCCACATATACATTTCTAAGCTCGTGGTCTAATCACTTTAACTCTTGGAATAGTATCAAAAGCTTTAAAACACTAATAATCAAATATGAAGATTTAAAGGATAATTCTGAAAAGGTATTTGAAAATCTTATAAAATTTATAAATGTTCTTTTAAAAAATAATAAAGACATTGATTTTTTAAAAATGGGTAATGCTATTAAATCGACTCAATTTAATACTCTTAGAGAAAAAGAACAAAAGGAAGGTTTTGTTGAAGCTGTACCCTTGCAAAATAAAAAAAAAAGATTTTTTAATTTAGGATTTAAAAATGATTGGAGAGAGAATATGGATAAAAGTACTATTCTTAAGATTGAGAAGAAATTTTCGAAAGAAATGAAATATTTAGGATATATTTAGGAAAGTCAAGGCTAGCCTGGTTTATTCATTGAAGTAAAAAACTCCGCATTACTTTTGGTGTTCTTAAGTTTAGAGTTAATAAACTCTATAGCATCCATAGACCCCATTGGTGCAATTATTCTTCTTAATACATTCATTTTTTGTAGATCATTTTTATCGAATAATAGCTCTTCTCTCCTTGTGCCAGACTTAGTAATATCAATTGCTGGGAATATTCTTTTCTCAGAAATTTTTCTGTCTAAAATAGTTTCACTATTTCCTGTGCCCTTGAATTCCTCAAAAATTACCTCGTCCATTCTACTTCCTGTATCAATTAAGGCTGTTGCGATAATTGTTAATGAGCCCCCTTCTTCAATATTTCTTGCGGCTCCAAAAAATCTTTTTGGCCTTTGCAGAGCATTTGCATCAACACCCCCCGTTAGGACCTTACCAGAGCTTGGCACAACAGCATTGTAAGCTCTTCCAAGCCTAGTTATTGAGTCTAATAAAATTACAACATCTTTTTTATGTTCTGTTAATCTTTTTGCTTTTTCGATTACCATTTCTGCTACAGCCACATGTCTTTGCGCAGGTTCATCGAAAGTGGAACTGATCACTTCACCTTTTACTGTTCTTTGCATATCAGTAACTTCTTCTGGTCTTTCATCTATCAACAAAACCATTAGGTAGCATTCGGGATGATTGGCTGTAATAGCGTTAGCTATACTTTGTAAAATCATAGTTTTACCGGCCTTAGGTGGTGATATAATAAGTGATCTTTGACCCTTTCCGATGGGGCTAACCAAATCTATTAATCTAGGTGTTAAGTCAGGATTTTTCTCAACTTTGTTCTTTTCTGTCTCCATGACTAGTTGTTTGTTTGGATATAGTGGGGTTAAGTTATCAAAAGCAATTTTATGTCTTACTTTTTCAGGTTCCTCAAAGTTTATCTTGCTGACTTGCAATAGTGCAAAATATCTTTCTCCATCCTTTGGAGCTCTTACTGGACCTTCAACTGTATCCCCGGTCCTAAGACCAAATCTTCTGATTTGACTTGGGCTAACATAAATATCATCAGGCCCGGGAAGATAATTTGATTCCATTGCTCTTAAAAAACCAAAACCATCTTGTAAAAGTTGGAGAACGCCTGCGCCTGTAATTTCCTCACCTTTCTCTGCATGTTTTTTTAAAATTGCAAAAAGAATTTCTTGTCTTCTCAAAGTGCTTGCGTTTTCTATACCTAATTTTTCAGCTTCATCGATGAGCTGTTCTGAGGTTTTTCTTTTTAATTCTTGAATGTTCATGGGAGTTTGTTTAGATAAAATTAATATAGTGCTAATTTCTGAAATTACAACCCTATAAAGGTTTAATAATTACAACAAATATTATCAATATAAGCAATACTGTAGGAATCTCGTTTATATAACGATAAAATTTTGAACTTTTAGTATTTGTTTTGTTTTTAAGGTCTCTAAGACATTTTCCTAGATAATCATGATACCCAGATAAAACTACGACTAAAACTAATTTAACTTGTAACCATAAATTTAACAATACATCAAACCCATTCAAATAAATTAATATGATTCCAAAAATCCAAGCAAAAACCATGGCTGGTTTCATGATATAATTGTAAAGACGCATTTCCATGATTTCAAAGATTTGAACAGTTTCCTTTTTTTCATAATTCTCTACATGGTAAACAAAAATTCTAGGCAAGTATAAAAGTCCAGCCATCCACGAGATAACTGCTATTAAATGGAGCGCTTTTACAATTAAATATAAATTCATTAGTTTAAATATTTTTTAACAAGATGCTCTAAAAGGTCTATATGATCATCATTATCATTTAAGCATGGTATAAATTCAAATTTTTCACCGCCATTCTTAATAAAGATTTCCTTTCCTTGTATAGATATCTCCTCTAGTGTTTCAACGCAATCAGAAGCAAAACCAGGTGATATCACCAATATCTTTTTATTGCCCTCTTTCGGTAAATTTTCAAAGGTTTTGTCAGTATAGGGTTGAAGCCACTCTTGAGGCCCAAACCTCGATTGAAAAGTTGTAATTATTTTTAAATGTTTAATTTTCTCAGAAATTAGTCTAGTTGTTTTCTGGCAATAGCAATGATAGGGATCACCCTTCTCAAAATATTTTTTTGGTATGCCGTGGTAAGACGCAACAATTAAATCTGGTTTCCAATCTATTTTTTCTAATTTTTTATTTATACTATTAATTATTGCATTTATGTATAGTGGTTCTGACTCATAATGTGATACTATTTGAATCGCCGGCTGCCATCTCATTTTCATTAATACCCTAAAAACTTCATCGCAAACTGTGGCAGTGGTAGGCGATGCATACTGGGGATATAAAGGTAAAATAATTAATTTTTCACACCCTTTTCTTTTCATACTGTTAATTTTATTTTTTATGCTTGGATTTCCATATCTCATTGCAAAATCGATTAATAAGTTCTCTTTTTTTAATTTTTTATTTAACTTAATGGTTTGCTTCTCAGTATAGTATCTTAGTGGTGACTGATTTATATCCTTCATCCAAATTTCTTTGTATGCCTTGGCTGTTTTAGATGGCCTGAGTGTCAGAATAAACAAATTTAAAATAATTTGCCAAATTAATGGGTTGACCTCTATTACTCTTCGATCAGATAAAAACTCTTTAAGATATTTACGTATATCTAACCAACTCGTGGAATCAGGGGTTCCCAAATTGATAAGTAACACTCCTGTTTTTCCAAAGCTAATTTTAGGATGTTCTTCGCTCATTTAAATTCTTTCACAAAATCAACTAATATTTTTACGTTATCAGGATTGGTTTCTGGGAGAACGCCATGTCCTAAATTAAAAATATATCTATGATCTTTAAATATTTCTAAATACTTTCTAGCATTTTTTAACATGTTATTTTTATCTAACAATAAGCATTTTGGATCCATTCCTCCTTGTATTGGGATGGAAATTTCTTTTGCAATTTTAAGAGGGTCTTGTTCATAATCAATATTAATTACATCTGGTGAAATATAATCACAATATTCTTTATAAGATTTGATTCCTCTTGGAAAACAAATTACATTAGCACCAAGATTTCTCGTATAATCAACTATTTCCTTTGTTGGTTTGTAAATATATTTTTCTTTTTTATCTTCATCTAAAAGCCCTGCCCAACTATCAAAAATTTGTATTATAGAAGCTCCATTTTTTACCTGATTTTTTATATGTATTTTTTGAGTACTAATAATTTTATCAATTAATTCATCTTGATTTGGAAAATTATAAATTTTTCTATTTAATGATTTTTTTGGTGACTCTTTGCTTAACATATAAATAAATAACGTCCATGTTCCACCAACAAAACCTATTAAATCTTTATTGTTTAATAATTTATCCTTAGAAATGTTATTAATAAGTTGATAGATAGGATTTAATTTTGTTGTAATATCATTTGAAGAAATGTCTAGGACGCTATCTAAATTTAATTCTCCCAGCACTGGACCATAATTTTTTTTAAATTCTACTTTTTGACCAAGAGCATATGGTATAAAAAGTATATCTGAGAATATTATTGCAGCATCTATTCGAAATCTCTTAAGTGGTTGTAATGTTATTTCTTTAGAAAGCTTTGGATTTAAACAGAGACTTATAAAATCAGAGTTTTTATATCTAATATCTCTAAATTCTGGTAAAAACCTTCCAGCTTGCCTCATTAACCAGATAGGTATGCTGTCTACTGTTTTGTTATTAATACATTCTTTTAAAATACCCATAATTAAAATTAACTATTTTTTATTGTTTAATATTATTGTCCTGTGAATTAGTTTAATTAAAAAACATACACACTTTTACACATTTTTACTAACAATCCTCTCATCTAAAATTTACTAATTTGCTTAATTTTTATTCAAAATTAACAATTTTGCTAATTATTAATATATCTTTTTCAACTGTTTAAATGTGTTAATAACGTTTAATAAAAAATAACACTATGAGGTTTTTTTTTATTTAAATAAAACTAATTTTAAAACATAAATTTTATACATGAGTAATACACATAATATATACTTAATTTCTGACTCAACAGGTGAAACTTTAGACCGAATATTCATGGCTTTAAAGGCTCAATTTGAAATTTTTGAACATAATCTATTTCATTTTTCTTTTACAAGGACAGAGAACCAAATTCTAAAAATTCTTGAAGAAGCCCAAAAAAAAGAGAATACTATTATTTTATATACTATAGTAGATAATAAAATCGCTAAGTTTTTATCACAAGCGGCAAATAAAAAAGACATACCTTGCTTTGGGGTACTTGGAGAATTAATTTTAAATTTTTCAAAGTTGTTAAATCAAAGAGCCACAAATATCCCAAGCGGCCAGCACGTTTTAAATGAAGAGTATTATAAAAGGATAGAAGCCATTCAATTTACAATGAATCATGATGATGGCCATTCATTAACAGATGTTGAAAAATCAGATATAATTTTATTAGGCGTAAGTAGAACCAGCAAAACACCTACATCAATATATCTGGCAAATAGGGGCTATAAAATATCAAACATTCCCCTAGTGAACGAAAATTCTATACCAGAAAAATTAAAGAATAATACAAATCTTACTTGTGTCGTTGGATTAGTTTTAGATGCAAATAGACTTCATGATGTAAGAAAAAATAGACTCTCTTCACTTAAAGAAGTCGAAAATACAGAATATACAAAAATTGAGACTATTAAAGATGAATTGGAAAAATCAAAAAAAACTTTTAAGAAATATCGGTGGCCAATGATAGATGTCACAAGGAAATCTGTCGAAGAAACGGCCGCATCAGTAATTAAAATTCATGAAATATATAGACAAAAAAAATGAAATAGTATTAGCTTCTAAAAGCAGGGTAAGAAAAGAAATTTTAGAAAAAAATGGTATTAGATGCAAAGTAATTACATCTAATTTAGACGAGGACCCCATCAAAGAAAGTATGCTAAAAAAGGGAGCCTCTCCAGAATTAATAAGTAAAAACCTTGCTGAAATTAAAGCAACCAAAGTAAGTAAAGCCCAGGAAAATGTGTTAGTCTTAGGAGCTGACAGCGTTATAGATTTAGACAATAAAATAATCTCCAAGCCCAAAGATAGAACAGAAGCTTTGCAAATTCTTATGAAATTAAATGGAAAAAAACATTATCTAATAAGTTCAGTTTCAATCTGTAAAAATGGCTCAATGGTATGGAACCACACGGATAAGGCAGAATTAACAATGAGAAGTTTTACAGAAAAAGAGCTTAAGGAGTATTTAAAAAAAATTACTGATGAGAAATTATATGCTTATAATGTTTATCAAATAGAAGGAGAGGGCAGAAAATTGTTTTCGAAAATAAATGGTGATGAAAATACTATAATGGGACTACCAGTTAAAAAAATAAAGGAATATCTCAAAAGTTATGAATAGTTATTTTGTAATTGGAAATCCTATTAACCATTCTCTATCACCATTAATTCATAATTATTGGTTTAAGAAATATAAAATTGATAGTACATATAAAAAAAAAAAATTGAAATAAATAGTTTAAATGATTTCGTGGAAGAGATGAGAAATAATAATAACATTAAAGGCGCAAATGTTACAGTGCCCTTCAAAAATAAAATTATAACTTTTTTGGATGAATTGACGCCCATTTCAAAAGAAACCCTATCTGTAAATACTATTATAAAAAAAAATAATAAATTAATTGGTCACAATACTGATGCAACTGCGTTTGAAAAAACTCTAGAGGAGAAAGACTCGTGTTTGGCTCTCAAAACTTTAATAATAGGGGCTGGTGGGGTAACATCTTCAATTATTTGGGCGATTAGAAGTTTTAATCATAATAGAATTTACATAACTAACAGAACCAAAGAAAAAGCAACTGAGCTGGTAAATAGACTCAGTCCTAGGCTAATCGGCAATGGAATTGAAGTTTTAAACTGGGGAGAAGTTCCCGATGTATCTTTGGTAGTAAATACTACTAGTTTGGGCTTAAAAGATAATGATGATTTGAAATTAGACTTTAAAAAATACAAAAATGAGAAAGATTGTATGTTTTATGATCTAATTTATAATCCAAAAGAAACAAATTTTCTAATTAATGCAAAAAAAAGGGGCAATTATACAAGAAATGGAAAGATGATGTTTCTATTACAAGCAAAGCAAGCGTTTGAATTATGGACAAACATAGATGCTAAAATTGATGAAGAAATACTCAAAATAGTTGATTGATGATTAGGATCGCTTTAGTGGGTGAAATAGCATCAGGAAAAACATACGTCTCGAAATGTTTTGGACTCCCAACGTTTAATGCAGATCAAGAAGTTAATAAAATTTATAATAAAAATAAAGATTGTTTCCAAAAATTAAATAGAAAATTTCCAAATAATATAAAAAGTTATCCAATTAAAAAAACAGAAATAAAAAAAATTTTAAATAAATCAAATATTAAAATTTTATCCAAAATAATTCACCCTTACGTACAAATAAATTTAAAAAAATTTGAGAGGAAAAATCACAATAAAAAATTTATTATTCTTGATATTCCACTCCTAATAGAAAATAAGTTATACAAAAAATCGGACATTTTAATTGGTGTTAAAACATCAAAAAAAAAATTATTAAAAGGTTAAAACAAAGGGGAAATTACGATAAAAAAATATTTGATATTTTAAAAACTCAACAGTTAGGTATAAAAAAAAAATTTAAATTGTGTGATTTTGTGATTGAAAATAATTCTCACAAAAATAATATTCTCAAACAAATTAAAATTATTAAAAAGAAATTGAATGGTAGAAATAATTTTAGATACTGAAACTACTGGATTAAATGTTTCAGAAGGTCATAGAATAGTCGAAATAGGCTGTATTGAACTTGAAAACCTTATACCTACTAAAAATAAGTTTCATTGTTTTTTAAATCCTGAGAGGAAAGTTTCAGAGGATGCATTCAAAGTGCATGGTTATAGTGACGAGTTCCTATCTAAACAAAAAAAATTTAATGAAGTTGTTGATGATTTTTTAAAATTTATAGATGGAAAAAGACTTGTAATTCATAATGCAGAATTTGATTTATCCCATCTTAATAACGAACTAGCTTTAGTTGGAAGAGGAAAAATAAAAGAAGAATTTATAGATACTCTGCAAATAGCAAGAAATAAGTTTCCTGGCTCTGGATCAAGTCTTGATGCTTTATGTAAAAAATATAATATTGATAATTCAAGAAGAGAAAAACATAACGCAATTATTGACTGTGAATTGTTATCAAAAGTATATATTAATTTACTTGATCAAAGAGAGCCGTCTTTAGACTTAAATTCTTCAGAGATATCAAGAAAAAATATTGCCTCAGATAAAGTTGAGT
>MDSZ01169719.1_pt1 | contig 10654 bp, 6 predicted proteins | sample 811201 | NCBI WGS metagenome assembly MDSZ01 (sample SAMN05326647, study PRJNA326480) | marine metagenome | isolation source: seawater | place: Indian Ocean: North | collected 2010
ACATTTGCTCTCAATATTTTCATTTTTAATCTCTATAATCTTATTCATATCAACGATTGTGAAATCAGCATCATAACCCTCTTTAATAAATCCTTTATTTTTAATACCAAAAATTTTAACAGGATTTTCGCAAACAAATTTAATTAATTGACTTAATGTCAGCTTTCCATTGTTAACGTGATGTAACATTACTGGCATTAATGTTTGAACCCCTGGCATTCCGGATGGTGAATTTGGGTATTCTTTATCTTTATTTATTTTTAAATGTGGAGCATGATCAGAACCAATTGTATCATTATAATTATTTCTTACTGCATACCATAATCTATCATAGTGAGATTTATCTCTTATAGGAGGATTCATTTGAGCATAAGTTCCCAGTTTATTATAGCAATCAGGAGCATACAAAGTTAAATGCTGAGGTGTAATTTCGAAAGTTATATTTCCCTTATGCTGTGACAAGAAATCGATTTCTTCTTTTGTCGTAATATGAAGGACATGTGCTTTTTTGTTATAACGTTCAGCAATTTTTACAATTCTTCTTGTTGATGATATTGCGCATTCTACACTTCTCCAAACAGGATGGGTATGAACATCACCTTTTTTAATTAGTTTTTTGTTAATATTTAAAATTTCTTCATCTTCAGAATGTACCGCAACAACCTTTGAGCTATTTTGAAAAACTTTGTCGATATCATTCTCTTCAGCAACAAGTAAATTACCAGTTGATGAACCTGCAAACAATTTGATGCCGCAACAACCCTCTACATCTTGCAAACTTGCTAAATCTTCTGAATTTTCAGCTGTTGCTCCAAAATAAAAAGCATAATTACAATACATTCTATTTTTAGCGAGATCTAATTTTCTTTGAAACTCTATCATGTTTGAAGTTGGTGGATTTGTATTTGGCATTTCAAATACACTTGTTATGCCACCTACAATTGCTGCTCTACTACCTGAATTAAGATCTTCAGTATCAGTTGATCCAGGTTCTCTAAAATGTGTTTGTGTATCTATACATCCTGGTAAAATAATTTGACCTTTGGCACTTATTTCTTCTTTAGCTTTTTCTGATATTTCACCTATCTTCTCAATTTTTCCATCTTTTACAGCAACATCGACATTTTTCAATTCTCCTTCGATATAACATTGTCCATTTTTAATTATTAGATCTAACATTTAGTAAAAAAGTTACTATATTATATCTTATCGATAATCAATTATGAAAAAAAATAATATTTATATCTTAGAAGATAGAGGAATCATTTATATTAATGGAGAGGATGCTTTTAACTATTTACAAAATATAATTAGTAATGATCTTAATAAAGTTTCAATCAGTCAAACTTGTTTTTCATATTTATTAACACCTCAAGGTAAATACTTATTTGAGTTTATTATAATTAAACATAAAAATGGTTATTTTTTAGATTGTCCAAAATATCAAATCGAAAATCTTTACAAACAATTAACATTGTACAAGTTACGTTCAAAAGTAGAAATTACAAATCTATCAAATGAATTTGTGGTCGCGGCTCTTTCAAAAGAGAATTTTTCTGAATTCGAGAAAAATAATAAATTAGGAATAACTATTAAATTTAGAGAGGATCCCGTATTTTTAGATCCAAGATGTATTAAATTGGGCGCAAGAATACTAATAAATTTAGAAAAACTATATTTATCAGCAAAAAAATTAAATTTAAAAATTTCTAATATTGAGGAGTATTATCAATTAAGTCACTCTCTTGGCATTCCTAATTCAGATACAGAAAATTTTCAAAATAAAGTTTTTGGTCTAGAGACAAATTCAGAAGAACTAAATGCAATCGATTTTAAAAAAGGATGTTATGTTGGACAAGAAAATACTGCAAGAATGAAATTAAAAGAAAAAATTAGTAAAAGAATTTATCCAATTGAGATTATTGAAGGAGTAATTGATATTGATGAATCGATAAAAATTAATAACAAAGAAATAGGTAAAATAATTAATAATTCAAAATTTTCTTTTGGTCTTTTCAAATTTAAGGATCCAGAGTTTAGATTGGAAGAAATTTTAAATACAAGTAAAGCAAAGATAAAAATTAAAAAGCCTTTTTGGATTTAATTTTTTATCAAAAATTTAGAAAGGTTTGGCTTAAAATATTTCGGACCTTTCATTACTTTACCGTGTTCATTATAAATTGGCTTTCCATCTTTACCTAACTTGCTCATATTAGATTTTTGTACCTCATCGAAACAATTATCTAAATTAATACCAAAAGCATGACCAGCTCCATATGTAACGTAAAGTATATCGGTCAAAGCATCGGCTACTTCTAATATATCATTTTCTTTAATAGCTTTAATTAATTCATCAAGTTCTTCTTGTATTAAACTTAATCTTAATAAATTTATCTTTTCGCTGGAAAGTTCAGACTTTTTTTTAACTTCCTGACCAAAGGTACTCATAAATAATCCAACTTTTTCAAAATTTGTCATTTTTTCTCCTTTTTTTTTCGACTGCTAGGATTTTGAATTAATTTAATGTATAACATTTTAATACCTGAATTTATATTATGAAAACAAGAAAAGAATATGACAGCATTGGTGGAATTAATGTGCCTGTGGATAAGTATTGGGGAGCTTCAACACAACGATCAAAAAAATATTTTGATATCGGAAAAATTAAAGTACGACCCGAATTAATTAAATCAATTGCAATTATAAAAAAATCTGCAGCAATTGTTCACAAAAGAGAAAGGCAAATAAGTGTACAAATAGCAAATTCAATAATTAAAGCTTCCCAGGATGTTATAAACGGAAAACTCATGGATCATTTTCCTCTAAAAGTTTGGCAAACAGGGTCTGGGACACAAACTAATATGAATGTCAATGAAGTTATTGCAAATAGAGCAATACAAATTTTAGGTGGAAAATTAGGATCAAAAAAACCAGTTCACCCAAATGATCATGTAAATAAATCTCAATCAACAAATGATGTTTTCCCAAGCGCTATACATATAGCTATAGCAATTGAAACTAGAGATAAACTTCTACCATCATTAAATTTACTTAAAAAAGAATTGAAACGTAAAACTCAAAAATTTAAGAATATAATTAAAGTCGGAAGAACACACCTCCAAGATGCTACACCTTTGACTTTGGGGCAAGAGTTTTCTGGTTACTATTCCCAATTAGAAGATAGCATTAATAGAATAAACATTGCATTAAAAGAGATCAATTATTTAGCACAAGGTGGTACTGCTGTAGGCACAGGTATAAATACAAAAAAAAAATTTGATGTTAAAATTTGCAAGGAAATAAGTAAAATAACAAAAATAAGCTTCAAACCTGCTAAAAATAAATTTGCAGCTTTGGCAGCTCACGATTCCATCGTTAACTTTTCTGGTACACTGAATACTACTGCTGTTTGCTTAATGAAAATTGCTAATGATATTAGATACCTTGGATCAGGCCCGAGAGCAGGATATGGCGAACTAATACTACCTGCTAATGAACCTGGATCATCAATAATGCCAGGAAAAGTAAATCCAACCCAATCAGAAGCTGTAACAATGGTATGTGTAAAAGTTATTGGCAATCACAGCGGAATAACAATTGCGGGATCTCAGGGTCAGTTTGAACTAAATGTATTCAAACCTCTTATTGCTCATAATATACTTCAATCAATAGATCTTTTAGCAGATAGTTCAAAAAATTTTTCAGAGTATTGTGTTAAAGGAATAAAGCCTAATACAAAAAAAATAAAACAGGATTTAGAAAATTCTTTAATGCTTGTAACAGCTTTAGCTCCAAAAATAGGTTATGATAATGCTGCAAAAATTGCAAAACTAGCTCTTAAGAATGGTACAACTCTCAAACATGAAGCAATTAAAAGTAGGTTAATTTCTGAAAAAGAATACTCAAGAATTGTAGATCCAAAAAAAATGGTTAATCCATTATAAACAAATTATCATCTCTTAATAAGTTTTTAAGTTGTTGAAAATTATTGAACTTATAAAATTCAATATCATTACTGAATCCTTTATTCCTAACTTGAGATATGAAATTATTACCTGTATCTACGTTGTGTTGATAAGTAAAATATAAATTTTCCACAGATAATTTATCTTTTTTATAATTAAACAAAAATCTATTAAATTTTTCTTTATTATTAATTTTTATCTTTATTTTCATTTGAAGAATTTGGTTATTATTTTCAAGATATTCATATTCACTGATAGTTAAAACTGCAAAATCACCAATATCAAACTTAGCATCTTCTAATTTAAGTTTAGAGTCCTCAAAATTTAATTGGATCCAACCTTTTTTTAAAGATTTATGATCAATATTTTTTAAATTTATTCTTAATTTTCCTGAAAGATTTTCAAATTTTAAGTTTTCATTTTTATAAATTAAATAAAGATAGTTTTCTAAACCGGTAAGATTATTTTCTAGTAAATCAAGTGATAAATTAAAGTAAAAAGGCTTATAATTCAGAGAACCCTTTAAGTTGAACGTTGAGTTTCTTATATTACTGTTAGAAAACTTAATATTATTATTGTCTATTTTATATAAAATATTATTTTTTTGACTTAGAAACTGTAAAATCAAATTACCCTTTCTAATATTATTTTCTTTTTGTAAATTATCCTCAATAATGTTTTCAAAATATATATTAGGATTTTTCAATTCTATACTTAAATTCTGAATATTTGGAAATTCATAATCTAATAGATATTTTAGTTCAAAATCAGAATCAAAAACATTCCCATTAATTTTTAATACCTTTTTATTATTTACAAAATCTATTTTATAATCAAAATCTTTAAATTTTGAAATAAGAACTACTTCGTCATTTATATCTCTAAAAAAAACTGTGCTATTTTTAATAATTAATTTATTAACAATATTTTTTTTTAGATGAGTTGAAAAATTTTTTAGTGAAATAGTATTAAGATAAAAATTTGCTTTTTTTACCTCTAATCTTTTGATTTTAAAAATATCTTTATTATAAAGGTCCAATAATGAAATAAATACTTTAACATTTTTTAACTTTGATAGTTCTTTTTTTTCGTTTTTACCGATTTTTAGGTCGGCCTTTTTAATTAATAAATGAGGACTTGGTATAAACCTAAAACTTATACCCTTCAAATTTGTCATATTAATTTTAAATTCTTTATTGATTGTATTTTCAATTTGTTGGTTGTATTTTTTATAGTCGTAAAAGGTAGGTATTGAGAAAAAAATAGCAGTACTAAAAAAAATAATGAAAAAAACGACAACGAGATGAAAAGGATCTTGTTCTTTAAAAAAATTACTTTTAAAAGGTAATGATAATGATTTTTTTTTCATAATTTTAAAAATCATTTATACAACTTAAATTTGAAATGTTAAATTTTGATTACTTAAATAATTTAAATGAAAAACAAAAGGAAGCGGTTACGTTCTTAAACGGGCCTTTATTAATCGTGGCTGGGGCTGGGTCTGGTAAAACTAAAGTTCTAACCTCAAGAATTTGTCATATAATTTTATCCGAGAAAGCATCTCCAAATGAGGTCCTTGCAGTTACATTTACAAATAAAGCGGCAAATGAAATGCTTAGTAGAATTTTATTAAATTTAAAAAAAAAAAAATTTGGTATGCCTTGGGTTGGTACCTTTCATTCTATTTGTGTTAAAATCTTAAGAAAACATGCTAGAGCAGCTGGGCTGAATTATAATTTTACAATTGTAGATCAAGATGATCAAAAAAAATTAATAAAAAATATTTGTAAGTCAGAAAATATTGATACTAAAAAAATTTCACCTAATTATATTTTAAACATTATTGAAAAATGGAAGAACAAAGGATGGTATCCGGAAAATGTTGTTTTAAGTAAAAATGAAAGATTAGAAGCCTCATTCTTAAAAATTTATAAAATATATCAATCAAAACTTATAGATTTAAATGCATGTGATTTTAATGATTTAATACTTCATTGTATAAAAATATTTGAAAGCAATCCTGATATTACAAAAATGTACTCAAAGAATTTTAAATATATTTTGGTAGATGAATATCAAGACACAAACTATATACAAAGTAAATGGCTTAAACTTTTATCACATGAAAACAAAAATATTTGTTGTGTTGGTGATGATGATCAATCAATTTATAGTTGGAGGGGAGCAGAAATAAAAAATTTTTTAGAGTTTGACAAATCATACGAAAATACAAAAATAATTAGATTAGAAAAAAATTATAGATCTACTCAAAATATTTTATCTGTTGCATCAAGTTTGATTTCTAATAATGAGAATAGAGTTGGAAAAACACTTTTTACCGATGGTGAGGAAGGTGAGTCAGTTTATTTAGATAGTTACAGAAGTGGAAAGGATGAAGCTGTCGGTGTAGGAGAAAAGATAGAAAAGCTAAAATCAAAGTTTAAACTGAACAACATATCAATACTAGTAAGAGCAATATTTCAAACAAGAGAGTTTGAGGAACGATTTTTAAAAATTGGAATTCCATACAGAATAATTGGAGGAATAAAATTTTACGAGAGAGCTGAGATAAAAGATTGTATAGCTTACTTAAGAATTGTTAATCAACCAAGAGACGACTTATCTTTTGAGAGAATTATAAATGTTCCTAAAAGATCAATAGGTGAAACAACAATTAAATCAATATATGATTATGCCAAAGATAAAAAATATTCTCTAGAGGATAGTGCAAAAAAAATGATACAATCGAATTTAATAAAACCTAAACCAAAACTCGGATTAAATTCAATTTTATCACTATTAGACAAATGGAGATTCGATCTTAGGAAAAAAATAAATCATGTAAAATTATTACAATTAATTTTAGATGAGTCTGGATATAGTCAAATGTTAAAAGATAAAAAAGATATAGAAAATGAAAATAGACTTGAAAACATAAAAGAGCTTTTAAATGCAATGAAGGAATTTGATAACCTTGAAAGCTTTTTAGAACATGTCGCATTAGCAACTTCAATTGATCAGGATTGGGAAGGACAAAAAGTTAATCTTATGACTATGCATTCCTCTAAAGGTTTAGAATTTGATGTGGTTTTTTTACCAGGTTGGGAGGAAGGACTTTTTCCTCATCAAAAATCTATGGAAGAAAAAGGACAAAGTGGATTAGAGGAAGAAAGAAGATTAGCCTATGTCGGAATAACAAGAGCAAAAAAAATTGCACATGTATCTTTTTCTATGAATAGATTTTATCAAGGAGATTGGATAGATAGTATTTCATCTAGATTCATAGATGAATTACCAGAAAAAAATATTGAGAAAAATAGTCAATTTTTAGAGGATCAAAATGACGATTTTGATTTTAATCAAGACATAGATTATGAAAATGAAATAAAAAGCCCTGGCTGGTTGAGGTATCAAAAAAGGATAAAGTCATGAAAGTTCGAATAAAATTAAAAAAACTCATAGAGGATTACAATTTAGATGCGTACATTATTCCTAAAAATGACGAGTTTTTCGGTGAATTTGCTTTTCCAGATAGACTTAAAACTGTTTCCAATTTTTCTGGATCCGCTGGTTTTTCAATTATAACCAAAGCTAAAAATTATCTTTTTGTAGATGGAAGATATCTAATTCAAAGCAAAATAGAGAGCGGAAATTTTTTTAAAATAATTGAAATTCCATACAAATATCCGAAAGATGTTTTGAATAAAAGAGCAATTAAAAAAATTGGTTATGATCCTAAATTATTTACATCTGCTACTTTAGAAAGATATTTTGGGTTTAATTATCAACTAATACCAATAAGAAAAAATTTAGTTGATGAGATTTTTTTGGAAAAAAAAAATAAGCATAAATTATTTTTCAAAATACAGGATAAGTTTGTGGGAGAAGCTGTTTCATCAAAGATATCAAGACTTGTCAAAATAATTAAAAAAAATAAATCCGACAGTATTTTTGTCTCTGCACCTGAAAATATTGCATGGATACTTAATATAAGAGGTTCAGATAATCCAAATAGCCCTATGCCTAATGCTAGACTTATTTTGGATGAAAAGAAAAAAATATATTTTTTTAGTGATTTAAAAAAGACTAAACAAATAGCTAATAAAATTAATTACAAAAAAATAGAATTTTTTAGCTTTGAAAAATTTTATGATGTATTATCTAAGTTAAATTCTTCAAATTTTATAATAGATAAATTGACTTGTTCAGTATTTTATCAAAGCTTAATAAAGTCAAAATTTATCATTAATAATTTTGATGATCCAATTTATAATTTAAAATCAATTAAAAATCAGGTTGAAATTAATAGTATGAAATCAGCTCATATTAAAGATGGAGTTGCATTAACAAAATTTTTGTATTGGATAAAACAAAAAAAAAATTTTGGGTTTGATGAATTATTTTTAGAAAAAAAATTAGAAAAATTTAGAAAGAAAAATCGAGATTATATCTATCCTAGTTTTAATACAATTGCAGGCTCTGGTCCTAATAGTGCAATTATACATTATAGGTCTTCCAAAAAAACAAACAGAACTGTAAAAAAGAACGACATTTTTTTATGCGACTCTGGTGGTCAATATAAATATGGTACAACAGATGTTACAAGAACCGTATGTTTTAATAAACCTCCTTTAAAAATAAAAAATATTTTTACTAGAGTACTTAAAGGTCACATAGCTGTAGTCACAAATAATTTAAATAAAATTAAAAAAGGATATTTAATAGACAAAAAAGCTAGGGCTCCGTTAAATAAAATAAATTTAGATTATGGACACGGTACTGGCCATGGTGTTGGATTTTTTTCTAACGTGCACGAGGGACCTCAAGCAATTTCTAAATTTAATTCTGTTGAGCTAAAAGAAGGAATGATAGTAAGTAATGAGCCTGGTTATTACAAGGAAGGTGAGTATGGAATAAGGATTGAAAACCTTATCTATATTAAAAGGACAAATAATAAATTAAGATTTGAAAACTTAACAATGGCTCCAATCGATAAAGATTTAATAAATACTCAGCTTTTAAATTCTAATGAAAGAGATTATTTATTTAAATATAATTTGGAAATTTATAAAAATATCTCAAAATATTTGAGTAATAAAGAGAAAAAATGGTTACTTAACTCAATCCAATAATTTTTTTAATTCAATTTTGTTTATTATCTTTACACCAAGATCTCTTGCTTGATTAACTTTTTTTAAAGTAGGTTTTTCACCAACAACTAAATAATCTAATTTTTTATTTACTGAACTTAAGATTTTACCAGAATTTTTTTCTATAATTGATTTGACCTCTGCTCTACTCATATTTTCAAGTTTACCAGTAATCATAAAGCTTAAGTCCTTTAATATTCCTTTATTATCAATTATTTCATTTGCTATTTTTAAGTAACTTGAAAGCTCTTTAACAACTTTTTGATTTTCTTTAATAGAAAAAAAATTTTTAATTGATGAAATTTGAATTTCACCTATCCCATCTATGTTTAAAAATGAATTGAAATCATAATTTTTTTTAATATTTAAAAAGTTTTCCTTTTTTTTTAAATGTTTGGCAATCAATTTAGCATTTTCTTGTCCTATGTGCCTTATCCCTAGAGAAAATATAAACTTATTTAGTTGTATATCCTTTGATTTATCAATTGAATATTTTAGATTTGAAACTGATTGTGATCCCCATCCATCCAATTTTTCAATTTCTTTAAAATCTAATTTAAAAATATCTTGAGGATATCGAATGAATTTAATTTCCCAAAATTTTTCAACAACCTTTTTACCAAGACCATCTATATTCAACGCATCCTTAGATACAAAATGTTTAATTTTTTCTATAGCTATTTTTTCACATTTGTAACCTTCTGATGAACATCTTTTTACTGCATCATATTTTTTTGTTAATTTATTAAATTCTTTTTCAACAATTGATCCACAAGATGGACATTTGTTTGGGAATTTATATTTAGTTGTATTTAAGTCTCTTTTATTTAAATCTACTGAAACAACATTAGGAATAACATCTCCTGCTCTTTTTATTTTAACTATATCTCCAATTCTTATATCTTTTTTAATTATTTCATCTTCATTATGTAAAGTTGCATTGGAAACTACTACACCTCCAATATTAACAGGCTCTACTTTCGCAACAGGCGTGAGCGCTCCTGTCCTTCCTACCTGTATTTCAATATTTAATATTTTTGAAAAAGAAGATGCTGCAGAAAATTTATGAGCTGCGGCCCACCTAGGAGCATTTCCAACAAAACCTAATCGATTTTGAAGTTTAAGTTCATTTATTTTGTAGACTAATCCATCAACATCATATTCTAATTCGAATCTTTTTCTCTCGAAACTTTCGTGATTTTTTATTAAGTTATCTATGTCAGAGATTAAGCTATTATGTTTACTTATTTTAAAACCCCATTTCATTAATGAATTTAAAAAATCTGACTGTTTAATAAAATTATTATTTTCGAAGTAGCCAAAAGTATATGCAATGAATTTCAATGGGATTTTTTTTGTTTCGGATGAATCTTTTTGTCTTAAAGACCCTGAGGCAGCATTTCTGGGATTTGCAAATTTATCTTTGAGTGACTCAAAATCTTTTTTTTTTATATACACCTCGCCCCTTATTTCAATATTTTTCGGGAAGTCCTTAGATTGAATTCTTTTTGGAATATCTTTTATAGTTTTTAAATTTTC
>MDSZ01095567.1_pt1 | contig 10653 bp, 4 predicted proteins | sample 811201 | NCBI WGS metagenome assembly MDSZ01 (sample SAMN05326647, study PRJNA326480) | marine metagenome | isolation source: seawater | place: Indian Ocean: North | collected 2010
CAGAGGAGATAGTAGAGGAACTCGTCGAGGAGATAGTAGAGGAACTCGTCGAGGAGATAGTAGAGGAAGATGTGACTGTCTTCAATCCAGAGGAGGCAGCCACTGATGGCAACCCCTTCCCTGAGGAAGAGCCTGTAGAGGAAGAGCCTGTAGAGGAAGAGCCTGTAGATTACGATTCGATGACCGTTGCCATGTTGCGTGACTTGCTCAATGAGCGAGGATTGTCAGTCAGCGGAGTAAAGGCGGAACTCATCGCCCGTCTAGTAGAGGATGACACCAGCCTCTCTGAGGAATCAGAGACTCTGGACACATCCGAAGAGGCCCCCTCGGAAGAGGCAGCCTCCAGCGAAGAGGAAGTGAGTGAAGATGGAGGAACAGAATAAAACCCTTGATATTGAAAGCCTGCTAGTGAATACGGGGTCAACCCCTCATGAGATTGAGATTGACCCAAAAGGTCAGCCGGGAGCCATGTTGACCGTATGGTTGAAGGAGATGTCCTTCTTGGATATGCAACAGGCTGTCAAGGAATTCATCTCATTCAACTCTGAGACCGGCGAGGTCGATATGGACCTGTCTAAGTACTGGCGGTATATGTTCCTCAATTGCATTGACAAAACTGAACCTTCATTGAGTCTGACTCAGATACTCGCCCTGAGGCCAGAGGTCGCTGTACGCATCACGATGTTGCTACCGCAGCCTCAGGAGATGATAACAGACCCTTTGGTGAGTGGGACGAGCGAATAAACGACATAGTAGAATTCATGAGGAATGGAGATGGTGGGGGTGTCGATATGGCCTTGGATGCTGCTATGTATTTCGTGATGTCCCATTACCATATCGGGCCTTCTGAGTTATCCAAAATAACCAGTAAGGGTTTCACTCAGATGTTCACTTGGGCGGTAGCCACAGAACAGATTAAGGCTGAGCAGATGGAGGAAGCCGTGGGTGACATAAAAGGGTCTGTTCCGAATGCCGGTGGGAACGAGACTCATAAGATTTCTTCTACTAGTATGAACAAGATGCCTTTTAGCGAGTGATGTGACATGGCCGGAGTTTCCAAAGCAGACATGGAGAAGAACACCGAAGCCATCAAGGCACTGATAGAAGAACTTCGTAAGGAGACTCCTTCCTTAGAGAGGTTCCAGAAACTAGAAACCCAATACGAAGGCGAAAAGTCGATGAGGGAGAGTAAGGAGAACTGGGGTGTAGTGGAAAAGAACTTCGCTCGAGCGAAGCAGAAATACGCTCAGTACGAAGCACAAGCCAAGACTGCGTACAATGTAGCGAAGAACCTAGGCCAAGCAATCACTCAGAACAATGAACTGAAAAAGGAAAACTCCACTATCCTCACCCGAGGCACAGTAGCACTGTACAGACGCGTAGGTGCCATGACTGATTGGATGAGACACCTTGGGAAAGAGGCCGAAACTCAGAAAGAGAAGCGCGAGAAGCACCACGAGGACATGAAGGCTGACAAGGAGAAGTACGCCAACCTGAGTCTTATGGGGAAGGCACTGTGGCACATGCAGAATACCATGAAGTCTTTCAAACTCCTCTGGCAGGGACTCATCATACCTATCCTGATGGTCGTGGCAGCGGTAGGATTGATTTCTTTGGCCATGTCTGACTTCGAGGCGTTCACAGCCCTCGGGGAATGGGAGCAACTCGCTTCGGTAATTGGTGGTGCACTCGCACTGATGTATCTATTCGGCTCGGTGATTGGTGCGGTGCTCACCGCAGTGACAGCATTGGTGATGTTATTCACAGCAGACCTCTCTCCTTCTATAGCAGCCGTAGTAGCCATAGTTGGTACTCTGGCTGGCTGGTTCATATTATTCACATCGTTCGCAGTAGGCTGGCCTGTCTATTTGGGTATTGCAGCAGTGTATCTCGCTGCATTCATTTACAACCAGCGAGATTTGCTTATAGCGACTGCAAAGAAACTGTGGCATGATGCTAAATATGCTTTGCTAAATTTGCCAATGTTCATCATCGGTTTAATCAAGAAGGTTGTGCAGAACAGTTGGGTTGGGAGTGTACTCACGCTCCTCGGATGGAAAGGTGGGGGCGAACTAGGAGGTGGTACGATACGATACGACTCAGGTGTTAACGTCACTGTCTACACCACTTCTTCCTCACCCGGCATGATAGGGAGTGAGGTGGGGAGAAATGTCGATAGCGCGCTTCATACTCAAAATAAGAGGTTAGGCTCTGGCGGTAGTAGTATGGGTGCTATCATATGACCGTCCCTATCCGCTTAGTGGAACGTGGCGGTAATGTCACGAACCTCGATTGCATCAATTACTTCATTACAGTCAAGAAGAACATCAATATCTTCAAAGTGCCTATAGCCGGCATGCGTTATGCCTTGGACCCTAACCGAGTAGATGCTGAGATACGTCTCGTGTGCATCTTGCGTGATGATGATTGTTCATCAGCGGATTTGGATGATAGCAAGGCAGTAGGGAGCATAGACTTCAGTAGCACCAGTGCAGGGGGAGAATACCTCATTGGAGTGGCAGGTCAGGAAATCGCTGACATTGCAGAATTCCATGGTACTCAAGTGCTTCTGCAGTCTACTGATATACAGACTATCACTGCCACTTTCGACACCACTACCTCTAGCAATGCCACTAGTGGTAATACTGTCACTGTGGGCTTGCAGGGGCTGAGCAACCCCGTGCATGGCTCAGATGTCGCTACTCGTCTCAAGTTGGCATTGGAAGCGAACAGCAACTTCAGTGCTAGGTACACAGTGAGCGCTAGTAATGGGCGGAAGGCTGCGATACTAGCGTCTAACAAGCGTGCTACTAAACTCACGTTCACCCAGAAGGTGGCGGGTGTTGCAGGAAATAACTTCACCCCTTCCTTCGTCTCTCCCATGAATAACTCTGGGAGTACCAATAATGCTGCCATTGCACATCCAGCGATTATCACCTTCACAGGTGGTGCGACCAATAAATGCAAGTCTGCTGGCGATAAGGCGCAGGATATCCTCGCGAGTGTAGTCAACAGCAATTTCACTGGGATAACCGGGGAGGGGGTGACAGGTAGCAAGTTCGAGTCTTGGTCTTTCGGGAATGAAAGTACCATAGGGGACTTAGGTCTGGCAGTCCCACTCCATGACTTCAACCATGAGGATTACATCGTAGGTCTACAGATACCCTACAACTCCCTCAGGCATGCCACCTTGGGTGTCACTGGTGACCCTATCCAAGGTTATGAACCTCGTAATTTCCTCATGGTCACTGGTCACGTTGACAGTGGCGGCCAAGGCTCTGAGGCTAATGATGAGTCTGCTAGCGTCAAGTTCGACCCTATTGACAAATACACAGGTATCAGTGGGACCCTCCAAGATTGTGAGTTGAAGTACGATGCCGGTGCAACTGTGTATGAAGTCACCTTGACGTTCATGCCTCTAGATGTGATATACGGGATTTGAGCCTATGACGTTGATAGGCGAGACTTCCCATGCCTTGTTCTTCAACGGGGTGAATGATAGCATCATCTGCCCCCATGCATCTCTCACCTCCACTAGCGTCCCAGTCTCTGTCGGTGACTCGCGTTCCTCTCATCCCCTAGTGGGGCCCAGTGATTCCACTAACAAGGCTGGCGCAGCCGGTACAGTACTCGGTGCGTTCACGGTCGAGGCTTGGGTTCGCCCTGATTGTGGTGGGGTGATTGCATCCAAGAGTGGACTCTTCGAGTTGAGCATCGGCTCTGTGGGCTCACCTGCACCAGCCTCCTTCCAAGTGACCTTGCAGTTAGATGATGGTACACCAACCACATACAAGACTAGCACTGCTGAGTGGAACCCCTCCACCTCATCTTACTCAGGCATAGTCTTCCCCACTAAGAATGGCTCGTTCCTTGCCAATAACACTAGCATTGACTCTCGTACTAGAGAATTGCTCCACGTCTCTGGCATCTTCGATGGGGAGCGTATTTCCGTCATGGTGAATGGGGAGGTAGTATCATCGATGAAAATTCCTGAAGGCTCCCGTGGCAAGCATAACACGCAGCCTATACTCATTGGTGGGGAGGGTGGTCAATACAGGGGTTTCATAGAAGGAGTCCATTGGAAGACAGGGGGCGACGTGAGTCAACCTCGAATCGACGCTTTCATCAAGGACAGTGAGACTCTGGGGTTATGGAGATTCGAGGAACCAGTGGAGGTGGAAGAGACTCTCTACACCATAAAGTCCGATGTAACTGCTGGTGATACTACTCTTACCTTGGACACCACTCAGGTTCAGACTCTCTATGAAACCATCAGTGGTCTGTCTACTGCGATGCCTAGCACTTACAACGTCCCTTCCCTAGGGGATTACCAAGTTGCAGTCACCACCCATAGTGAGGGAGCGCAGACCGTCAAGATTCCCCACACCATCGCTAACTTACTCATCAATCCAACCTGCACGGATATCAAGACTGGTAAGCCTAACTCCAAGCCACCTGAGCGAGTGCGCTTGAAGAGCCTGCACAACAATGGCACGGTAACTGTGGAAAGCATCCATCTGGATTTCGATACTAGTACTGACACTGGCAGTCGTGGTGTGTTGCATGCTAGGACGGCTTTTGATAGTACGAACAATCTCGCTAAGGATAGCACAGTAGTCCTACTCAAATCAGACATGTTAATCGATGAGGGGACAGGTCAGCCTATGCAGCCTCCCGGTCTAGGTTCACAGGCCATAGACCGTAACGGCATGACAGTCATTGACGAGGGGCCTCTAGACCAGCATGGTTTCTTATTCAGTCGTCGTGTGAGCGTCAATGAGACAGGGAACCCGTACACTGTCAGTACTGCTAACTGGCCTATAGACGATAAGTTTCAGGTCGGGCACTCTGGTAGACACCTCTACAGTCATGTCGTTGGTCATGAGTACAACAAGGTCTTCCCCCCTACTACGGAGGAGATAATCACGCAGAACATGGATGGCATGAGCGATGTCATCGAGGCTCATTTCGCTATCAACTCAACTGGGATGGTGGAGCAATACCCAATTAACTCCGAGTTCTCCCTTCATCGAGAGGCCCAGCCCATTAGACCGATGCAGGTCCTTACTTCCTCGAAAGCCACTAGTGTGGCTCGTAATGGCATGGTATCACTCAGTGCTGCTAAGGATGAGATAATAGCCATTGGAGGCTCGACATTCGATGTCCGTCCCTTCTTGCTCAAGGGTCACGCTATTGAGGGAATCACTCAGTCTGACAATGCCTATGAGATGCATTTGATGCCTGAGTCGGAGTCTCGCATTGCTATTCTAGAGACTGGCGATGGTGACTTTCCCTACGTGGAAATCCACTATAATGCGATAGACCTCACTGGCGATACCATGGGGACTGGAGGGCCATGTCTCCTCGTGGAGAAGACAGTACCGTCTGGTGGCTCTCTCATAAACAGCAAGAGGGTAGCAGCAACCATAGCCTCAGCCATCTCATCCGGTAAGACTCTACATGCGCCGGGAGGTGTCCTCACTTTCAGCCGAGAAGAGGCTGAGAGCATGGCCACGCCTATGAAATCACACTATCTAGTAGGGGATAACACAGGTGGATATCAAAACGAGTTGGTGTTGGATTATAGCACCACGACCAATTACACCCCTAAGGTCAGCACCGACCTTCCTAAGAGCCCACCTAAATCCATCCGCTCTACCCACGCAACCGACGTCTCTCATCCTTCCCGGTACCACAGGCTCTTGATGAAGCCAACCACAGAGAAGAAGGAGAGCGATGATGTGATAACTGATGATAACTATCGCATGAATCCTAGTACTGGCACTCAAGGGCCGACTAGACAGTCCAGTCATATGTTCGAGGTCTTCGATATCATAGACAATATATTGACTACATCTGAGTACCATCTATACTTGCAGCCTAGCAATCGCTCTAGAACCATGCAACTTTCCAAGTCAGTCACCATGAGTGCAGCATCATCTGACATAAGCAAAGTGACTGTCCACTATCTACAAGGGAGGGGGCGCATCACATCTTGCAATATCGAGTCTGCTCAAGATGGTGAGTTCGTTAAGTTGCAGGGATATGGCCTGATGGATGACGTAGGAGCCATGAAGGCTGACATATTCGGTCGGGGTTCTGCGGATTCTAATATCGTCAAAGAGATGAAGCCGGATGCGCCTGTAGTGAGCGTCACTCTTGGCGGGCCGGGTCAAGGTGCAGTGGAGACGGCACCCACATGGGATAAGAGCCCTCTCTCTCGCGCTGGTTGGTCCACAGGGAAAGCAGGTGCTGTTGAAATTTCTGCTATGGATAGCACCACTATCAGCGTTCAGCCATTGAACAACAACTCCACGGCTCTAGCGAGTTGGGGGACCTACATGTTCCCACCTCGCGGTAGATTGTATCTTGCTGACCCGCTCGGGAACTCGACAGGTGCTAGTTTGGAATACAAGCAGAAGAATGCTACTACCTTCACGGTATGGTCTGGTAGTAGTCATACAGGTTTTGCCAGATTCGTCAATGATATTGGGACTGATGAGGATAACTTCGCTGATTGGAAGGGAGCGACAGGGGTCACCGTAGGTTACAAGATTCTCCTCGACCCCCTGTTTGATGAGGCTAGCATCGTCTCAGATGGTACTACTATCAACGACCGTTTGTTCCAAAGCATTGGTAGCGTTACTCATGACTACCAGTTGGGCAGCCAGTATGCCAGCACTCGTGCTCTGGTCGAGATACCAGTTTTCACCAACCAGTTCTTCGACCTTCCCGAGGAGAGTACCTTCCCCGGTCCTGATAATAGCATGAAGATACACCTAGACCCTACCTTAACTGCTCATAGTTGGGCACCTAATCCTGTCGGTAGGAGACCTTTTGGCCGTTCTCCATTGGATAGAGAGGCTATAGGCCCCTACCATGATGCGTGGGAGGATGGCAAGATAGCAGTAGGTACATCTCTACTCACTAGGGCAGGGAACATATTGACAGTCAATGATGTCGATGGCGAGTTCAGTGTAGATGGTGTGAATAATACATTCCACAAGTCCTATACCAATCTCAGGAACATTACCACTTCCCTGACTATCTATCGTCGTCTCTATCTCCCTAGTGGGGAGTGGGCTCAGATAGGGGCTATTGACGATGGAAGTGCGAATAGTATGACGGTGGTAGTGAAGAGTGAGAAGTTCTTTTCTTCCGCGCTCCTTGATGCTACTGTCTCGCCCGGGCCTCAACCGACTGTTTCTCGCTCCCCTATATTCGATGACACATCTTCAGCGAGTACCGCTAATGAGTTTCGCAGGCCTTACTACTATGACAGGTCCAATGTCCAGACACAAGGAGGTAATCTAGACTATGGGCTCAGACAGCACGTCAGTGCTGTGGAGTTCAAGGCAGGACCTACAGCGAACCCTCACGCTAAGAGAATCGAGAGTGGTTGTGCCACTTTCGAGATAACTGCAGTCGATGGGGCTAACATGACCTACTCGGGTCCTAATTTCCCGAGACTCACTGATTCTAGTGCGTACAGTAATTACACTATGAAGGCAATCAATCAGGACAACGAGGTGATTACCTTCACTCTCCATTCTGATGCTGATAAAATAACAGTCAGTAGCGGCTCGGTCGCCGTGGGTGATGTCTTCACTTTCAAGGCAGCAGTCAGTGCGAGCGGCTTTGATTTGTCTGGGTTCGATGGCTATATCCCTGATGAGCATGCATTCCTCAACCTACTGAACAAGACATGGAATTACCCTTACGCACCGGGTGGTCTGCGGCATGGTGATACTGTCTGGATGAACATGCATTATACCAACCCTCATGCCATAGAAGGGATGTTCTGCAAGTCGAGAGGTGTCTACAATGAGTTCCTAGTCTGGAACGGTTTCAACGGCGGTAGAGGTGAATTAGGCTCTGAGTCGAGAAGTAGCATAGCACTGGAGAACTTCCTGATTGGGGATACTTGTATAGAGACAGCGACGAATTTCGTCCAACATGTGAATAAGACGATTGAACTCAATTGGCTGGAACTTGGGTACAGTGATGAGAAGGTGCCAGTGGTGGCTTACTTGGACCCTTATCTAGCCAAAGAGGGTCATGCTAGGGTCTTGCTTTATGATGTCGCACATGACCGGGAATTCATCGCATTCCATGACTTGCATATGCAAGTGCAGACGAGCCAGAACACTCCCAAAGTGAAGGGCTTGGATGTCGCAAACGGTTTCCGTAGCCAAGACAGAACGAGAGGTCTATCGAGTGTGGATAAGTCGACCTTCATAGAGGGTGCATATGTCCATCAATCCAAGCCCTTCCTGAGAGTGACAGATTCGGGTGCCAATGCAGGAGGGGACAAGTATGTCACTCATAATCAGATAGATTACGGTAGCCTTTACAAAGGAAAAGGCCTTCTAACTGGAAGGACAGATAACACTACTAGTGGGAAGACTGCACCTGCTATTCTGAGGCACGGAATTGCTGCTCAGTTAGACGGTCTCACTCTACCATCGAAACACTCTACCTTCTTTGACACCCCTGATGGGACTAGGGTAATCCCAGCCTTCTTGTGCTTGAAGGGAATTCGCTCAGGGCCCTTGAACCTCTCAGCGCATGAGGAGGAACGTCTCCAGCACCTACCTCATTGGACAGACATGGATTTCGTAAGGCGACTTACCATAGACTTGGGTGAAGTTGCCCAAGCGGACGCTGTCACTGATGTAGAGAGTGCTGCTAATGAGATAGTACGTCGCATTAATCAGGCTGCTGCTCTACAAGCACGTACTCAGTCAGGCTCCGCTCACGACCCTGCTCCTTTCTGGGATGATTCTGCCTTCTCAGGGGACAAAGGGACTCACATGGGGTACTTGCGAGCGCATTTAGGAAGGACTGTCACTGATTTGGATGGTAAGGAGGGGTTCACGGTAGTGATACATAGTACCGTCCCCGGCGCATCTGGGCGAAACTTCTGCGCGTGGCTCGATAACAGCAAGGGGCAATCCCCCTATCGGCCACAGTTCCTCGTGGGTCACGGCGGTCGATTCCGTAACTTCTGGTGCATGCCTGTGGAAGGTGAGGATGAGAATATGCACGCTGCTCCTATGCCGATAACGAAGACTGGTCGTCCCTTTGCCCCTATTACGACTCTAAGGCAACTTGTCCCTTCTGACGAAGAGGATGAGGAACTCATCAACACCCTAGCAGAAGCAGAGCGAGGCGTTAATTCCCCAGTGAACGCTGAGATGGCGACAGGTCGTGCTGCTAATACTCTCTACGCAGAGTCCTTCGAGTCGCAAGGAGACCAGAATCGTATAGTCGAGGGGCTACGTGCTGGTACGACTGCTAAAGCACGAATCAACTTTGGTGGGCTTGTCGCTAGTGGGGTGCCGGGGTGGGCCCCTGATGCAGGTAAGTTCGGCTATGGGCCTAAAGACAAAGGGGGACGTTTCAATGAGGCCTATGGTACTGACGCGCGTACTTACTCCCCTTATGTCACGGCTGTGGAATCGTCCTCTGAGACAGTTGGGTCGAGTGAGTTGTACGGCTTCCGCTTCACTGACCATAGAGGTTCAGACCATACGGTGAGACTCCTCTATAGGCAGCATGGTGAATCTTTCGCCAATGCTAACACCGTCCTCCCTCCGAACATTGAGAATGAAATCATTATCTCCTTCGACGACCGTGACACCAGTCGAGGCGGCTTCACCATAGGGAAGCACATGGCTGGTACCAAGTACCCCTTCCCCGGCTCTTCTGCCACGGTCTCAGACCCATCTTGGAGAGGGAATATGTGGAACGGGGTCATAGGGACCCGCAGTGGCTATCCAGTGCATACTGCTACAGGCACGACCTCATTCACAGTGACCTTCGACCATGGTGCCATCAGTGGGACTGACCAAGTTCCCACAGGCACTGCTGATTTCGACTACCTCGGCCACCTAGGCTTCCCGGATGAGGGTCTCTTCATATGGTCTGACAATCGCGTCAGCAACAAGAAATCCAAGGTCTATCGATATACCAGTAGGACTCACAAGAATAGTGCCGCTGGTACTCATACCTTCTATGGAGTGACTGGTGGTGACGCCGATGACACCACCCCTAACATAACCAATCTCGATACACCGGCTAGCAAGTTCGCGATGATTAGCCCTATTCTCAATTGGACGACTTTGGTTACTGACGAACTCATCGCGGCTGCCATGGAGCAGGCCATCAATGCCTCTGCAGTCTCAGAGCCAATAAAATTCGATTGTAGTGACATGTATGCACCGGATGGGCGGACCTATAGTGAGTGGATGGGTGATGCTGCCAAGACGGCTATTACCATCCATACTCTCAGCAAGCAGGATGCCATCACACCTCTCTCTAAGTTCTTCTCTGCTACTCGTGATACTGATTGGGGCTTATATGCTGGTAATGTTGAACTGGGTGAGGCTAAAGGTGGTCTCACAAGCACTCAGATAGATGCAGGTGTGATACAAGACGTGGGCTATCTCCCTAGCACTGTCTTAGAGATAACGACCAAGCATAGAGGTTCCAATGCCAACACTGTGACTCCAACCCTTGTCGATAGTCAGGGTAATACCGTCTCTACTGCTGAATGGAAAAAGAACCTCAGGGGTGAGAAGTACAGGTGTTACCCCGGTGACCACATCACTCCTGCGATAAACAACCCCATAATCAAAGCCGAGAAGGCCA
>MDSZ01097841.1_pt1 | contig 10653 bp, 14 predicted proteins | sample 811201 | NCBI WGS metagenome assembly MDSZ01 (sample SAMN05326647, study PRJNA326480) | marine metagenome | isolation source: seawater | place: Indian Ocean: North | collected 2010
CCGACCAGTATGAAGCCTGGTTCTACGAAAAGGGTGGTCTGGATCTCGCCCGCGAAGCCTATGCAAGGGCCGGTCTCTTCTACATTGCCCCCACCGTCTATGGCGAAGAGCCGATCCACTCGACCGTCAAGATGGAAACCATCGCCGACATGGCCGGCAAGAAGGGCCGCTTTGTCGGGCTCGCTTCCGCGGTCATGGCCGACCAGGGCGTTTCCGTGACCCCGCTGCCGACGGCGGAAGTCTATACGGCGCTTGAAAAAGGCCTGATCGATTTTGCCGACCGCGGCGATCTCACCGCCAACTACGAAGCAGGCCTTGGCGAAGTCGCCAAGTTCATCATCCTGCCGGGCGTGCACCAGCCGACCACCGCCACCAGCTATGTCGCCAACCAGGGCGCCTATGACGCGCTGCCGGACGACTACAAGGCAGCGCTTGCTGTTGCCGCTCGGGAGATCTCCGGATCGCTGCGCCAGCACATCATGGTGCAGAATGTCGATGTCCTGAAGAAATACGGCGAACAAGGCGTCGAGATCATCCAGCTCGACCCGGCCGATGTCGCGGCCAACCGGTCCAAGGCTGTCGAGTCCTGGAAAAAGGCTACCAAGGAAGACGATCTGGCGAATCGCGTGCTCGCGAGCCAGATTGAGTTCATGACAGCCCTCGGGCTGATCTGACCCTTCCTCCCACCGGACGGCAGACGGCACCTCCCTGCCGTCTGCCGTCCGGTCGTCCTTTCGATCGGCAAATGCTCAGCTTCATGAATTCCGTCAGTTCCATCGTCACCGGCGTCAACCGGTTGTTCTTCCTCCTTGCGGCGGCGCTCATCTTCGCGGTGGTGCCGATCCTGCTGTTCGAAGTGGTCGCAAGATACCTGTTCGATGCGCCGACGGTGTGGGCCATGGAAGCCAGCACGCTGATCTTCGGTCCGCATTTCATGCTGGCCGGACCTTACCTTCTGCACCTGAAGGGCCACGTCGCCGTCGACATCTTCAGCGAAAAACTGACGGGATTGCCAAAAGTGGTTCTCGACGTGTTCTCCTATGCCGTCATTGCTGTGTTTGCAGGCGTTTTTGCCTGGGTCAGCTGGCCGCTTGCAATCAACGCCTACTCCCTCGGCGAAACCAGCTTTTCCGCCTGGAACCCACCCGTCTGGTGGCTGAAATTCGTCGTGCCGCTGTCCTTTGCACTGCTGTTTTTGCAAGCCCTTGTTGAAGCCTACGACGCAACGCGCCCGGCGCAGGAACAGACGGGAGCAAGCGCATGAGCTCCGAATTCGTTCTTGCCATCATGTTCGCCAGCCTGGTGGGTCTGCTGCTCACCGGCCTGCCGCTTGCTTTCACGCTCGGCGCACTTGCACTCGTTTTCACGCTAACGCTGTGGGGCCCCGCCGCCCTCTCCGTTACCGTCCTCAACCTCTACTCCACCATGACGTCGGAATCGCTCCTCGCGATCCCGCTTTATGTGATGATGGCCAGTATCCTTCAGCGTTCCGGTGTTATCGAGAGCCTTTACCGGGCCATGGAGCTCTGGTCGCGGCGGTTACCGGGTGGCCTGGCGGTGGGCACCATCGCCATCTGCACGATCATTGCCGCCATGACCGGCATCGTCGGTGCCGCGGTTGCCGCCATGGGCATGCTGGCCCTGCCCTCCATGCTGAAGCGCAAGTATAGTCCGGAGCTCGCGATCGGGACGATCTGTGCCGGCGGAACGCTCGGCATCCTGATCCCGCCATCGGTGATCACCATCGTCTATGCCGTGACCGCACAGGCCTCTATCGGCCAGATGTTCATCGCCGGCGTGGTGCCGGGCCTGCTGCTCGCCTCGCTCTATATCGGCTATATCGTTCTGCGGTCCGCGCTCAACCCGTCCATCGCCCCGCGTCCGGACAACGACGCCCCGGCCACCTGGGAAGAGCGCATTGCCTCGCTGAAATCCCTCATCCTGCCGCTGCTGATCATCGTCGGCGTCCTGGGCACGATCTACATGGGTATCGCAACACCCACGGAAGCTGCCGCCGTCGGCGTCTTCCTGGCGTTCCTGTCTTCGCTCATCGAGCGCCGGTTCGGCAGGGAGCTCATATCCGGTGTTGCCCTCGACGTGGTCAAGGTGACGGCCATGATCCTCTGGATCACCATCGGTGCGCGGGCCTTTGTGGCGATCTTCACCGGCACCGGCGGCGCGGACTTCCTCCTGTCCTTCATTCAGGATCTTGATACCAACCGCTGGATCGTCCTCGCCATCATGCTGGGCATTCTGTTCTTCCTCGGCATGTTCCTGGACGAAATGGGCATCATCCTCTTGTGCGTGCCCGTCTTCCTGCCGGTGATCGACTTCCTCGAGTTCGACCGGCTCTGGTTCGGCATCCTGTTCCTCGTTTCGGCGCAGATGGCCTACATCTCCCCGCCCTTCGGCTACACGCTCTTCTACATGAAGGGCGTCCTGCCCACCGGCATCGGCATGGGCACGGTCTACCGTGCCATCGTTCCCTTCATCCTGCTGCAAGCCATCGGTATCTTCATCTGCGCCCTGTTTCCGGAGCTGGTGTTGTGGCTGCCGCAATCCATGATCAATTGACAGACAGGTTCCCCCCGATGAGTGACGTCACTTCGTCCCGTATTGAAGGTTTTCACAAGCTGGACCCGGCCGGCCGGCTCCAGGCAGTCCAGCGCCAGGCGAATCTCGACAACAAGTCCGTCTCCGACCTTGTGGAAGCGGCATCCGGAAACATCGAACTGGCCGACCGCCTTGTCGAAAACGCCATTTCTTCCATGTCCATTCCTGTCGGTATCGCAACCAACATGACCGTGGACGGACGGGACGTTCTGGTGCCGATGGCCAGCGAGGAATCCTCCGTCATCGCCGCCGTGTGCAACTCGGCCAAGCGCTGCCGGCCGACCGGTGGCTTCAAGACCTCCACAAGCGGCCCCCTGATGGCAGCCCAGATCCAGCTTCTGGGCGCCAGCGACCCTGAAAACGTCCGCCTGCAGGTTTTTGAACGCATCGACGACATCCGCACCATCTGCGAAGAGATCGATCCGCTTCTGGTGAAGCTCGGCGGCGGCTTCCGTGACCTCGACATAAGGGTCATCGACACTGCCGAAGGGCCGATGACCATCGTTCACATCATCGTCGACACGCGCGACGCGATGGGCGCCAACGCCGTCAACAGCATGGCCGAGGCCCTTGCACCCAAGCTGGAGCAATGGACCGGCGCCCGCAGTCTCCTGCGAATCCTGACCAACCTCGCCGACCGCCGCGTGGCACGCGTGCGGGCTGTCTGGCCACTGGAAGAAATCGGAGGCGAAAAGGTTCGGGACGACATGTTGTCGGCCTATCACTTTGCCGATGCCGACCCCTATCGGGCAGCCACCCATAACAAGGGCATCATGAACGGCATCAGCGCGGTGGTTCTGGCAACCGGCAACGATACCAGAGCCGTGGAGGCAGGTGCCCATGCCTTCGCGTCGAAAGACGGCCGCTACCGCTCGATGTCCCGCTGGGAAAAGGACGGCGACGGCAATCTTGTCGGCATCCTGGAACTGCCGATGGCTGTCGGACTGGTCGGTGGCGCAACCAAGATCCACCCCACCGCGCAGGCCAACCTGAAAATTCTCGGCGTGACCACGGCAGACGAACTGGCCCGGATCATCGTTGCCGTCGGCCTGGCGCAGAATTTCGGCGCATTGCGCGCGCTTGCCACCACCGGCATCCAGAAAGGCCACATGGCCCTGCACGCCCAGAACGTTGCCCTGATGGTGGGCGCGACCGGCGAGGAAATCGACCTGGTGGCCAACGAGCTGAAGTCGCTTGGCAAGGTGCGGCAGGATCTGGCCGAGGAAATTCTCGCCCGGCTGCGGCAGGGCGCCATCGCCTGAGGCCTTTTGACAAGGTTCGACCGGAGAGGTCTCGGCACTATTACCGTGTTACCCCTCCGGCCGATCAACTCCCGGATGCCGAACGCAATGAAATCGGCATAATTGGCGTTTCTACGACGCGATTGCCTCTTTTCCGTCGGATTGCTTGTTGTATCTTTCTAAAAGCATGACAACCGACCTGATAGATCTGCGCGCGGCCCGGACCGCCGATTGTGAGGCACTCGCCGGCATCCATAGCGAAGCCTGGCTGGGCGCCTATCGCGGTGTCTTGCACGGTGTCGACCTTCAGAAGATGATTTCGCGCCGCGGCAGCAGCTGGTGGCGTGGCGCCCTTGCCAGGGGTGTCGACATCAAGATCCTCAGCATCGCCGAAATTCCCGCCGGTTACGCGACCTATGGGCCGTGCCGGCTGAGGGACACCGGCATGGATGGCGAAATCTACGAGCTTTATCTGAAGCCGGAATATCAGGGCCTCGGATTCGGCAGGGCCCTTTTCCAGAATGTACGGGAAACGCTGTCGGCGAAGAGCATGCCCGGTGTCGCGGTGCAGGTCCTGAGCGCCAACGAGCCCGCGCGCGCTTTCTACAAGGCCGTCGGTGGCAAGCTCGCGGCAAAGTCCTGGTACAGGATCGGCGGCCGCAGGCTGGAGCTCAGCATCTACGCCTGGCCGCAAATCAGCACCTGAGCCACAGGGCACTTGCCTAGTAGAGAATTCCGGGATTACCGATGATCTGCGGCGGCTGCGTGCAATCGAAAGAACCGGCCATGGTATCAGCGGCCTGGCGCGCCAAATCGTTGGCGTTCTTGTTGGCCTGGGCATCGATCCGGGCAATCTGACAGGTACCGCCGCCGGGCTGCAGCTGGGTCACGATCAGCACGCTGCCGGTCTTGGCCCCCTCATCGAGGCTCGGAAACCAGCGCAGGATGGTCGCAAACGGAACACCAGCCCTGAGGCGCCATTCCAGTGTTTCGTTGACCGTGTTGAAATTTGGCAGGGTCTGGCCTGCCGCAGGCTCGTTGGCGGCGTCGGGACCGAAGGAGACGAACATGCGCAAGTCGCCCTCGGCAACATAGACACCCTCTCCCTTGTAGCCGGGGCACTGCCAGGCACCGCCGAAGGTGCCTTCTTCCTCGTCCCCGGCTTCGATCAGCGTGCAGCTGTCCAAAAGGATCTTGGTATAGGCACTGTCGACCGACGCCGCCCCTGCAGCCTGCAGAGACACAAGCAATCCGCCGAGCATCAAAAGGGAAACAGTAAGCCGTTTCATAAATCTATCTCCTCCAGAGCCTGCCGCGCGAATAGACGCATGTTAATCAATTAGGTGCAATGCAAAAATAAAGGGCTTGAACTTCTTCGGCGGGATTGCGATAGACGCAGCAACGAATAACAGGAGTTTCCTAAATGCGTATCGACGCTGTGCCGATTGGCAAGAATCCGCCGGAAGACATCAACGTCATTATCGAGGTCTCCGTTGGCGGCGAGCCGATCAAATACGAGATGGATAAAGAAGCCGGTGCGATGTACGTCGACCGCTTCCTGTACACTCCGATGCGGTACCCGGGCAACTACGGCTTCGTTCCCCACACCCTGTGTGGCGATGGCGACCCGATCGACGTGATCGTGGTCAACCAGCGCCCGATCGTTCCGGGCGCCATCATGAGCTGCCGTCCGATCGGCGTTCTGCTGATGGAAGACGAATCCGGCCAGGACGAAAAGATCCTCGCGGTTCCGTCCCACAAGCTCAGCAAGCGCTACGACAACATCAACGACGTGACCGACCTTCCAGAAATCACCGTTGCCCAGGTGAAGCATTTCTTTGAACACTACAAGGATCTGGAGCCGGGCAAGTGGGTGAAGATCACCGGTGTTGAAGGTGTCGAATCCGCAAAGCGGCTGATCGTTGAATCGATCGCACGCGCCCAGAAGGAAGCCGCTGAATAAGCGCTTCCGAACGGACGAAAACAAAAAGGCCTCCCGAGTGTCGCAAGACGCGGGAGGCCTTTTTCGTTGCAAGGGTCAGAATTAGCGTTCCGCTGCCGCCTCGATGCGCTCCATATCCTGGTCGGACAGGCCAAAATGATGCCCGATCTCATGGATCAGCACATGGGCAACCACATCGCCCAGCGTCTCGTCCATCGCGGCCCAATAGTCGAGGATCGGCCGGCGGAAGAGCCAGATGCGATTGGGCATTTGCCCAGTCATCACGGTTTCTTCGCCTTCGCTCAGCCCCTGGCCTTCGAAGAGGCCCAGAAGGTCGTGCGGGTCCTCGATGCGAAGTTCATCCAGAACGTCGTCGGGCGCATAGTCCGCAAGGCTGATCTGCAGGTGACCACAGCGCAGTAGAAGATCATCCGGAAGCCCGGAGAGGATCTCGCTCGCCATCGCCTCGAAGTCTTCCAGGTCAGGTGCTTTGCGTTCGGTCCAGCTGCTGTGGCTGACCGGCCGGACGGATGCCATATCGGTTCCTTTGACGGATCGGTTCATTCAGGTGTTGGGCAGTACGTAGGTGACCAGTAGATAAATCGCCAGTCCGATTGCGAACACAAGCCCGAGACCTCGGCCGATCCGGCTGCCCCAAACCTCGATCCGGTCGTCTTCGTCCTTGTCGGCGGCGCTCAGGTGACCCTTTGCCCGGTCAGCCATGCGGACGAAGGTTGAACCGGCAACGGTCTCACTCTCCGCATTCACCCGGTCGAGTGTGCGGAGCGCTTCATCGCGCAGTTTTTCCTTCGGGTGCTTGTTCTCGCTCATGCACCTACACTGGCCGTGTTGCCACGGCGTTTCAACCCGAAAGCGGCCAAAAGCGCCAGAAGGGCAAGCCCGCCGGATGCAACCGCGTTCCAGCCGGCAAAGGACAGGCCGAACATGCGCCAGCTGGCCTCGGTGCAGCTGACGACGCGCGTCGATTTCAACGCCTGCAGCATGTTGGCCGCAGACGTTGGTGTCGAGGTGCCGCCACCGCAATCGCTCGGGCCGTCCCAGAACTGCCACTCGGCGCCGGACTGGTAGATGCCGAGGCCGGAACCATAGGCAAACACGGCCGCAACGACCAGAAGCAGGACCAGCGCCAACCCGGTCCGCCTTGCCTGCATCAGGAAAAGCGCTAGCAAGGCCAGGGGAAGGCCGACGTAATAGGGAATGCGTTGCTCGAGGCACAGCTTGCAGGGCACATAGCCGCCAATCAGCTGAAAGCCCCAGGCGGTCGCGATTGCCGCCAGGCCGCCCACCAGCAAGAGCCCCGTCAGATTGCGCGAAATCCGGTCGGCTGTCATCTCACCCTCTTATTGTCAGATATACCTAAGCACAACAAATCCGCCGACCAGCAGCACCACAAATATGGTGAACATGAGACCAAGCCGCTTTTCGATGAAATCGCGGATCGGCGGGCCGAACAGATAGAGCAATCCGGCGACGACAAAGAACCGGATCCCCCGAGAAACGATACTCGCGGCAATGAACACCGGCAGGCTGAGCCCCAGCGCACCGGAGGCAATGGTGATCACCTTGTAGGGAAACGGCGTCAGCCCGGCGATAAAGACGAACCACCAGCCGTACTGATGATAAATGTCCTTGAACTCTTCGACGAACCCCATCTTGCCGTAGAAAGTCAGGATCGGCACCGCCACCTGTTCGAACAGGAACAGGCCGATCAGATATCCCAGGATACCGCCGGCGACCGACGTCAGTGTGCACAGCAGCGCGTACCACCAGGCTTTCTCGCGCCGGGCAATCACCATCGGGATCAGCAGGATATCCGGCGGGATCGGAAACACCGAGCTTTCGACAAAGGATACGGTGCCGAGTGCGGCAGGCGCACGCGGTCCGGCGGCAAGGGACAAGGTCCAGTCGTAGAGGCGTCTGATCATGGCGCTTCCCTTAGCCGCTGCGCTGCAAAAAGTCACCTAGGGAAATGCGCACCGCCAGCAGCACGTTGTCGCGTAGCCACCGGCACAAACGATCCCAGCCTGATGTGAAGCCACCTCAAAAACGCGCATCAAGACACTAGGCAGACTTTTCGCCCGTATCTGGTAGCATTGAAACCTCGCCAGGTTTCGCACGACGTTGGGAGGGGGACATGAACGGAACGGCCTCACGCATCGCCAGACTGGCATTGGTTCTCGCGATGAGCGCGCCAGCTGCGGCAGTTGCCCAGCAGGTCGAGCTGGAAGGATCGGTCAAGCTGACACCTTTTGAAGCACAGGGCGTAACCCTGTCGACGATCTACACGGTGGATGCGGCGTTCGGCGCAAAACACGATGTCGAGGTTCCCGTCCCGTTCAGCCTTGCCGCACCCCGGCGCGAGGCACAGCAAATTCTGGCCCAGGCGAAACCGGCCGGCGGCGGTCCGATCAAGATCTACTTCACCACCGACGACGAAACCAAACGCATCTATTCGTCCCTGCAGATCGTCACCTACACCATGAAGACCGATGATCCGCAAAAGCGCCTCGAGGTGGGCGACTATGTTGCCATCGAGCTCTTGAAACAGCTCGGCACCACAGACGATACACGCCTGAATATCCGCCGCCAGATCACACTGGGCGATCTGCCTGCATCCGAAATCGTCGGCAACTTCATCAACAAGGAAGGCGACCAGCTCCTCGTGCGGCTGGTCGCGCTGGCAAAGCCCGACAGCCAGAGAGGCATTGTCGGCATTGCAATCGGCCACCCGCGTCAGGGCCGCATCAAGAAAGTGGAAGACATCTACCAGACCAGCGCTTCCCTGGCCTTCGACACGGTGACGCTGAAGTAGCTGGTTACCTGTGCGGGTGGAAGGCAAGCCTCGAACCACTCCGGCGCATTCCTGCAGCAATTCAAACCGCTGGAGATGGTGCCCCCCGCCGGAATCGAACCGGCACTCCCGAAGGAACTGGATTTTGAATCCAGCGCGTCTACCAGTTCCGCCAGAGGGGCATCGATCATGGGCGACGTGAGGGCGGCATATTAGGCGGCGAACTATGCCGGTCAAGCAGGGCGGAAAGATTTGTTAAACAGGGCTATGTAGCCTCATGCAAATCGCCTACATGACGGCGCAAGCTTGAGCCCGGCCCTCCATGACCGCAAACGCTGAAACGACAAAACCAATGCGCGGCGCGACCCGCGTGCTTCACGATATTCTCGACGATCTGAAACGCGCGGCGCCGGAAAATTCGGGCGGGAACGAAGCGGCCGCAGCCGCCCCTACGGCGGCGTTGGGCGATGTGGTCGACCGGCTCGATGAGCGCGCCTTCGGATTTCTTCTGCTTCTCCTCGCCTTGCCATGCTGCCTGCCTTTTATCTATGTGCTGCCCCAGATCGTCGCCCTGCCCATGCTGTTTTTGGCCGGGCAGATGGCGATCGGCGGGCGCCATCCGTGGCTGCCCAAAAAACTTCACGACCGTCGCTTCGCCATACCGGCTTTTTCAAATGTGCTTGCGCGCGCGGAAAAATATGTCGGCTGGATCGAACGCATCGCCTCACCCCGCTTGCCGCCGGTCACCAGCCATCTCGCTTTGCGCATTATTGGCGGGCTGATGCTGATCCCCATCGCTTCGATTCTGACGCCCTTCCCTCTCACCAACACCATTCCGGGCATCGGCGTCGCCATCATCGCGCTAGGCCTCATTGAGCGCGACGGCCTGCTGGTGATCGGCGGCTTGCTGATCGGTTTTATCTGGGTGTTTCTCCTGATCTTCGTCGGCGCTGAAACCTTGAGCCTTGTTAAAGCGTGGCTTTTGTCGCGCGGCTAAGATCCGCTCCGCAACATGTGACGATCCGCCAGAGGCGTCGGGGGCGCATAAACGCTATATGTCTGGCATGACCGGTTTTGTGCAAAGCCTCTCTTTGACAGAGCGCGCGCTCGGCCTCTCACTGGCCGCGAGCGGCGCCATGCTGGCGGGCGCCCATCTATTCGAAAAGGTCGGCGGTCTGGTCCCCTGCGTTCTGTGTCTTGATCAGCGGGAGGCGCATTGGACGGCGCTCGGCCTTTCTATAGCCGGGCTTGCAGCCTTGCGTCTTTTCAAATCGAAGCTTGCAGCGACGGCTGCGGTCGGCGCCGTCGCGCTTGTTTACGCCGTCAGCGCCGGTCTCGCTTTTTATCATACGGGCGTTGAATATGGGTATTGGCCGGGGCCGGCGATCTGTTCCGGCGGCGGCGGACTTGGGGACATCGACATCAACAATCTGGGACAATCCCTGACGGAAAAGACCGACGCCCCCTCCTGTGAAGATGTGCAGTGGCGTTTTCTCGGCGTTTCCATGGCGGGCTACAATCTGCTCGCCTCGGCCGGGCTGTTCGCCCTCACGCTCTTCGCTGCGCTGTCGGAAACACGAAACACGCGCCATGGGCGCAGGACGGCCTCCGCATGAGCACGCATTCGAAAACCGCTCTCAAAAAACCCCTGCCCCAAAAACCAGGACCAAGAGCGGCGCGCATTGGCGACATGCTGCGCGTCGATCATGCGGGCGAATATGGCGCCGTCGCCATCTATCGCGGCCAGCGGGCCGTCTTTGACCGCCTGCCCCACAAAGCCCGCATAGCGGGCTTGCTGAAAGAGATGGAAGCGGGCGAAGCCCATCACCTTGAGACATTCGACCGGCTGCTCGCCGAGCGCAAAGTGCGCCCCACCTTGCTCTCGCCTTTCTGGAACGCCGCCGGGTTCGGGCTCGGCGCGGCGACGGCGTTGATGGGCGAGAAAGCCGCCATGGCTTGCACCGAGGCGGTCGAGGACGTGATCGAGAAACATTACGCCGAACAGATCGAGGAGCTTGGCGAGACGGAGCCGGAATTGAAGAAAA
>MDSZ01189173.1_pt1 | contig 10653 bp, 9 predicted proteins | sample 811201 | NCBI WGS metagenome assembly MDSZ01 (sample SAMN05326647, study PRJNA326480) | marine metagenome | isolation source: seawater | place: Indian Ocean: North | collected 2010
AACTTAAAGAACAATATATATTATTTTATAACTTAAAGAACAATATATATTATTTTATAACTTAAAGAACAATATATATTATTTTATATTTTTCGTGTATTTCTTAAACGCCTTCTATTTTTAATTGATTTTTTCTTATACGTTTTTCCATTTGTTAATACTAAATACGGTTTAAAAAATTTAAACATGTCTTTATGTTTTCTATTACCATTATACTCTTTAATTAATTTTCCATTTTTAAAAATCATTATAGAAGGATACCCATTTATTGATTTAGTAAGAGAAGAATAATCTATATAATTTAATTGTTCCGAATCTATTTCTAATAATAATCCATTACAATTTGTTGATTTTAATTTTTTTTTTAACATTTTCCATTGTTGTTTCATTAATTTACAATGTATACATAATTTGCTGAATACTCCTATTAAACAAATTTTTTCTTTTAATAATTTATGTATATAATCTTTTTCTACATTTTTTTTATTTAATTCTATAATTTGCATTTATATATATATATAAAATAAAAAATAAATTAAAATATATATATATTTTAATTAAACATGAAATATATATTATTGATTTTTATAGTATTTCTATTAGGTATGTATTGTTATTCGGTTGATTTAAATAATTTAGAAGCTATGAAAAATAATGAAGATAATGTATCAGAACCAAAAATAAAAAAAATATCAGAAGATTGCCCAAATATGTTAATAGAAAAGGATGGAAAGTTTGTATTATTTAATTCAAATAAAGAAAAAGTTCCAGGAATTAACCCAATTTATTTTAATAATTTAGATGAGTATATTAAATATATAGATTTTTTTAATAAGAAAAAATCTAAGTGTCCAATATTATATCTACAATACACAACAAATGCACAAAATGAAGAATTAATACAAGTTAAATCGTCATTGTTTGAAAATAATGGGGGGTTACAACCAACCAAAATAGATAAAAAAAAATATTTTGAAGATAATAAAATGTTAGATGCTACAAAAGACAGTACACCAAGTAAAACAAAAAAATTTAATACAAATATGTATTCTGGGTTTGATAAACAAAATCAAAATATAGGATTAGATACGCCATTAGACCAAATATTTGTAGATAAAAGCGATACAAGTCCAAATCCGATGGATACCCATTGGGGTGGAAAAAAACACACAGAACATAAAATTAAACAAGGCGATTATAAGGATAGAGAAGTTTATAGATATAAAAATACAAAAATATAAAATTATAAAAAATAATTAAAACAACAAAAAATAATTTAAAGATTTTTTAATTTATAATATATATATATAACATATATACTAGTTATATATACAGCTTCTTTGGTCTATGGGTATGATCTCACCCTTCCAAGGTGAGGAACCGAGTTCGAGTCTCGGGAGAAGCAATAATATTATTTATATATATATTTAATATATTAATAATATTATTGATTTATAAATTCTATAGTTTGATTAGCGACATATTCTCTATAAGTTTTACGTGTATTACTTATACTATTTTTATGATCTAATTTCCAGTTATTAAATTCTACTATTTCACCTTTTGTTGTATCCCATAAATTTAAATTCATTGCAAAGTTACTCCAAAAATCATCTAATATATCAGTATGGCCAACATTTTCGTAATATTCTTCTCTAACTAATTGATTATCTAAAAATTCTATTTCCTGCCAATCAGGTAATGGAGTTTCTGTATTATATAATTTATCTGCTTTTATAATTAATATGGGAAATTTAGGATTTATTTGATGTCTTTCTACACCATTAAAGTTTACATTAGGAACTGTAATAGGGTCTAACAATACAGCATTATTTATTTTTTCATTATTCAATATATTAGGTTCAAATGATGAATGTGATACATATGAAATTTTATCAACACCAATTGCTTGTGTTACCTCATTAATACTGTCACTATTGAGTTGATTAAAATTATTATAAGTAATTATTGTATTATTTTTTTTTAATTTATTTAAAAAATTATTATAAAATCGAGAGGGCATTGTTCCATATAAACCAGGTGAAAATAATATAGGGGGTCCTTTACCTGAAACTGTTAATTTTTCTCCTTTACTGGTTTTTATCGATGGTGTAAAAAATGAAGAAACAACTAGAAACATATTTACAATAAAAAAAAGTTTCATTATATATAATATAATATATAATAAATCTTTTATATACAAATTTTATTTTTGTAATATTTTAAAATCTTTATATGAAATATTTTTAGTATCACAAATTGGTGGTTTTTTTGGTATTTTTTTATGTCTATTTTTTTTATCTATTTTTTCTTGATTTTTTAAAGCACTATCTATATAAATTTCTTTTAAATATTTACCTACTAAAAAAGAACCTTCATGTTGATCTAAATTACCATCTTCTATTTGTTTTAATACATCTAAAAATTTAAAAAATATATCTAAATTTAAAGTATCATTTTTTATTTTATTATAAATATCAGTATAATTATTAAATAAAAAATTACATTGATTTACACATATCTTATCAAATTCATTAGGATTTGACTGTGCCAATCTTAAATATTTTTGTTTTAATGCTATTAACTGTTTAGTATCTATTCTTAATAGTTCACTTTGTTTTTTATTTCTTATATTTTCTGTACAATCATCTGTGTCATTTGCTTTTATCATATTTGCAAGGTCCAGTTTTTCTTGATTATTTAGTATATTGGACATTATTATAAATTAATGTATTTTTTTTATATATTAATTAATATATTAATATATTAATTAATATATATGTTGTATTATAATATTTTCAAAAAAATATTAAATAAAAAAATAATTCTTATAGCGTTGATATCAATTTTGTTATTTTCTTTACATTACAATAAAAATAATCTAATTTTAGAAACAATGGATATGCGTGAAAGTTTAAATCAATTTGAAACAGGCGTTAAAAAAATGTCTTCTAATATGGAAGATTCAATTAATACCGCTAATCATTATTTAAGTGAAACTGGAAATTCAAATGGAGAAATTAAATTAGAAGGTTTTATTGAAACTATGGATTGTGAAAATATAAATATAGATGAACAAAGTGAAGGCGCTACAAATATTATTAATTCACAATGTAATATTTTAAATGAACTTAAAAAGAAAAATGAAAATTAAATGATGCAAATTATACTAATTAAAACATAATTATATTAAAATAATATAATTATATTTTAATTAAATATGTCAAAAGGAAGTTTAGGAACGGCATTAATTATTATCTCTATTTTTATTCTATTAAATGCTTCTCTATCGTTATTAATTGGTATAAGTAAAATTAAAAATAATTGGGAAAAATATAAATGTAATCCCGGTATAATGCCTTTTGCACAAATTTTTGGTCATGACCCAATAGAAAATGCAAAAGAATGTGTTGAAATAATTCAAATGGATTTTATGAGTGTATTTTTAGCACCATTTTATTCTGCAATTCAATATTTTATTTCTGGTTCTGCTGTTTTTGTTGGTCTATTTGAAAAATTAAAAAATTTTTCAAACATTGGTGCATTTGATATAACTCAACTTTCAGAAAAAATTAAAGAACGATTCAATAGTATCATGACAGGGGTTAATACAACATTTATTAAAATAAATGACCTTTTTAATAATACTACTTCAATGATTACAATAATTTTTTATATGCTTATTACTATAAAAAATACAACTGTTGCTGCTTGGAATGATATGCCTGGTTCAATAATAAAAATAGTTAGAAGTTTAAATTCACAATAATTCAAATATAATAATGATGTAAATATATTATTAATTTAAAATACGATATTATTTTAATAATATAATATAACTTAGATATGAATATTAATGATAATATCAATAAGATAAATGAAAACTTATTAATTATAAATAAAATGAATACATATTATAAAAATTTAACATATTATAATAAATATGATTATGATATATGGATAACAGTTATTATATTTTTAATAGTATTATATGTAGTAATTTATTATTTCATTTTAAATAATTTACAAATGTTAAAAAACGATTGGGATAAATATAAATGTAATCCATTCTATATGCCTTTTGCAAGTATTGTAAATTCTGAAAATTCGGAATTTACGAATAATAATTATAAACAATGTTTAAATCAATCTAATTTTAAATTAGGTATTAAAATTTCAAAACCATTTGATTTTATTTTTTATATATTTAAATTAATTTTTTCGGCAATTTCAAGTATTATTTTAATGGTTATGAGATTTATTGTATATTTATTAATGATTATTGTTAAAATTTTTAGAGCTATTTTAGATAGAATTTTAAAAATTTTTGATGAATTAAATATGATATTTTTAAGATTAGTTGATATGGTTAATCATACACTTTCTATATTTACAGTTATTTATTATTTATGTCTTAAAGTTATTGAACTTGTAAGATTTGCTTTTGTTTTAATACAATTAGCATTTTTTGGTATAGTTGTAGTTCCAGTTATAGCATCTAATGTTATATTAGCTACATTACTAATTATACAAGCTATAATTGCGTTTTTTTTAACAATAAATCCATTTACATCTTTCTTGGGTACAATTTATTGGGGTATGTGGGGTGTATTATTTATCGTATTTATATTAAGTACAATATTTGCTGTTTTTACATTAATAGTAAATAATAATATAGCAAAAGCAGCTAGTGCCCCAGAAGAAAATTTAAACAGCGCTGTAAATAATCCAGAACCGTTTCAAAATTTAAATGATATAGAATATGATTATAAAGATAAAGAAACTATTATTAAAGAAAAATTGAAATATATAGTTCTAGATACTCGTGAAAAAATATTGGCAGGTAATTTTAAAGATATAAATATTAATACTGATAATTTATTTTTTAAAGATAATAAAGTTTTACCTAAATGCTGTCAATATAATCCACATTATTCAAGTGATAAAGGTTGTATATGTTCAACTTTGGAACAAGAAGAATATTTAAAACGAAATGGATTAAATAAATTATATAATAATAATAATAATAATAATAATAATAATAATAATGATGATGATGATGATAATAATAGCAATGAAAAAAATATAAATATTAATAATTTATTTTTTAGTCCAACAAAAGCTTTTAAAGGCGAAAAAAGTGTCTTTAATGACGTAACAGATAAAGATAAAAATAAATATATAAATAAAAATGATATATTTCATTCAGATTTATCAAAAAATTTAGTATATTCTAAATTGTATCTTCAATCAAGATAAAAATAAATTTTAAAAAATAACATTTTAAAACAACATAAAAATATAATAAATATATTATAAATAAATTATTATGTTAAAAGTATATATAATATATTTATTAAATTTATCAATTTGCAATAGTTATTTTATTAATTATAATATTAATTATAATATTAATCCATATTTTAAAACACATCAAAATCGTATGTTACATAATAAAATAAATATTTATATGGAATTTGAAGAAAGTGATTCAGATTTTAATATAGATCCTAATTTTTTTAATAAAACTTTACCCCAAACAAATTATATACAAAATATTGAATATGATGAAATTCATGAACTATGGTCCATAGACCTTGATTTTTCAAATATTACTGAGGTTACATTAAATAATAATTCACAAGCTATTGAATTGCATATGCATAATGAAATAAATGAAACAAATATAAATACTTTTCCATCATTTTATGAATTTCTAAGAGAACGAGAATTACGAGAATTAACAGAAAAAAATGAATATCTTAAAAAAGCTAATGATAAATATAAAAATTTTAATCCAACTTCAAAAGATTTAAAATTATTATCTTCATTTTCTTCAGCTGAATGGTGTAAAACCTGGTTATATGAAATGATACATGTTCCGGATTATTTTCCTACATTTATGTTCCAAGATATGTTTAGATTGAGAGATTTTTCACAAAAAAATAATAGCAAACAATATTTTTATATAGGGTATTATCCGAGTGATAGTTATTTAAAAAAAGGACCATTTTATATTGGTGCTTTTGAATTAGAACCTGAAAAAAGAGAATTTCGAACATATATTATAATTCAAAATCCATATTATTGCGCTGAAAATATATATGATGAAAATAAAATGAAAAATTTTAAAAAAGAATTAATTGCTATGACTAAAGATGCATTTGTGTTTTTTAAATATGATAATTTGAAAGATACAACGGACCAACGATACTATTATTCATGGTTATATGAAGAATAATTAATTAAATAATATAAAAAAATAATATTTATTATATTTTTTTATATTATTTATATTATTTATGTAATATATTTTAATTATACATACCAAATGGTATATTATTAGTTTCATTTTTAATTAATAATTTATCAATTATTTGTTTATTGATTGTAAGTGGAAAGACGATTTTATCTTTATCAATCATATTTTTGCATTTAAATAAATCTGTATCATTTTTCATTAATCGATATAAATTTAATTTTGTATAAATTGTTTCTAGGCACCGTTTTAAATTTCTAACACCTGCTTCTTTTTCGGTGAATTCATTAATAATATATTCTAAATTATTATCATCTATAATAATATCGTTATCATTAAATTTTGATTTGTCACGAATAGTAGGAAGTAAATATTTGTTAGCAATAACCTTTTTATCATTTAGTTTATATCCAGAAGTTTCTATTTTATATAGTCGGTCTTTTAAGATTGGATTAACCATTTTTTCATCATTATAACTAAATATAAATAAAGCACGAGACATATCTAAATCTATTTCAGACATATATTTATCATTAAAATGATTATTTTGTGTAGTATCTGTTAAATGAGTTAAAATTCCAGTTATTTCAGCGCCTCTAGGTGTATCACTAATTTTATCCAATTCATCAAATAATATAATAGGATTCATACATTTTGCTTTAATTAAAATATCAATAATTTTTCCATATTTACTTCCTTCATATGTATAATCATGTCCTTCTAAAAATCCACTATCACCACAACCACCTAATGCTATCATTCCAAAGGGCCTATTTAAAATTTTGCTGATACCTTCTTTAATTAGAGTTGTTTTTCCTGTACCCGGTGGTCCTTTAATAGCAATTGATGTTCCAATAGCATTAGGATTAACTAACCATAAACCGATCATTTGTAAAATTTGTAATTTAGCATCATCAAGACCATATACTACGTTATCTAAAATTTCTTTCGCATTTTTCATAAATTCGTTGCATTTTTCAATACCATCTGAAAATGTGATTTCAAGATTATTATATTTATTAAATGGTATTTTAATAAATGTATCGATCCATGATTTAATTTTATAGAATTCTCCATTTGTTCCACCCATAGCATCGTTCATAGTTTTCAACATATTTATTTTGCGAAGGGCACATGCTTTATAAATATCAGGAATATCAATATTTAACAAATGAATAAGATATGGCGTATCAATATTAATCATACTATTTATTTTTTTTAATTTTTCAATATAAGAAATTTGTTGTTCATTAGATAACATATTTTTAAAATATTTAGGTTCATTATCATCGATATCTAGAATTTTACAGAAAGTTTTATAATTCTTAACAGATACTTTATTTTTTTTTTGTTGGAGTTTTCTTGCTTCTTTATTTTTTTTATTGGCATCAGATATAATTTTATCTTCTTTATTAGAATCTTCTTTATTAGAATCTTCTTTATTAGAATCTTCTTTATTAGAATATTCTTCGTTATAATCTTCTTCACTAGAATCTTCTTCACTAGAATCTTCTTCACTAGAATCTTCTTCACCAGAATCTTCTTTATTAGAATCTTCATCTTCCAACTTATTTTTATTTTTTTGTTTTAATAGTTTTAATAAAATTTTGATTACTTGTTTTTTTTTATTTTTTTTATCATTATCATTATCATTATCATTATCATTATCATATTCATTATCATATTCATCGTAATCACTAATAATAGAATTGTTATCATTATCATTATTATTAATAATTTTATTAAATGACTTACTATTATCATTAACTATAAAATTAATATTATTGTCATTATTAATATCATCTAAATTTAATAATCTTTGTCTTTTAACTTTATTAATTTTATCTTTACTATAAGTTGATGGGAATAATTTATTTAAAAATTTATAATAATTTAATTTATTTATTTTTTTTGGTTGTTTTTTTAATTTGTTATTAAATTCTAATTTATATTCAGATTTAGAATCATATTCAGTGTCATATTGAAATATCGAATCTGAATCAGAGTCATATTCAGAATTTGATTCCGAGTCAGAATCACTATCATTATTTTTTTCATTATAATTTTTTCTTTTAAGTTTTCCAGAAAGACTTCTAGTTGTATATTTATGTTTATGATTCATGATATATAATATATAAAAAAAATATTAATAAAAATCAATTTTAAAAAAAATATAAATTTATATAAACAATAAAATTTAAAAATCCAACAATATTTTTTTTTATACATTTGTTACAAAAATAAGTGATAAAAAATTATTTTTTTAATTAATTTTTAAATTGATTTAAAATTATCTAAATATTATTTAGTTAATATAATAATATGTTAAAAACAAAAAATAGAGATACTAATGTTTCAAAAATTATTGGTATTCAATTTAGTATATTAAGCCCCGAAGAAATAGAAAATTCGTCGGTTGCGGAAATAACTAATAGAGACACATATGTTAATAATAAACCTGTTTTAAATGGTTTATTTGATCCACGAATGGGTATTTTAGAACCTGGATTTATTTGTCCAACAGATGGTTTAGATTATATACAAACTCCTGGATATTTTGGACATATTAAATTATCAAAACCGGTATTTTATATACAATATTTACCTACAATATTAAAGATTTTAAGATGCGTATGTATTAAATGTAGTAAATTATTAATAGATAAAGAAAAATATTGTTATTTATGTAATAACAATAATGATGAAAGATGGAATAAAGTATTTAATTTTGCAAATAAAATTAAACGGTGTGGTGAAGATTCATTAAATGGTTGTGGATGTTTACAACCAAAATTAAAGAAAGAAGGTTTAGCAACTATTGTTGCTGATTGGACTTCATCGGGTGATGATGAAAATAAAGTTTCAATAAAGTTATCACCCGAAACTATAATTAATATATTTAAAAAAATTTCAGATGAAGATGTTAATTTTATGGGTTTTAGTTCTCTATGGTCAAGACCAGAATGGATGATTTGTCAAGTCATGGCTGTACCACCACCATCAGTAAGACCGTCTGTAAAACATAATTCACAACAAAGAAGTGAAGATGATTTAACACATATATTAGTTAATATTATTAAATCTAATAAAACGTTACAGGAAAAAATAGAGCAAAATGCAAACCCTAATATTATTGAAGATTGGGCAACCGTTTTACAATATTATGTATCTACATTAGTAGATAATAAAATCCCGGGTGTTGCAGCAGTAGCTCAACGTTCAGGAAGACCATTAAAAGCAGTTAAAGAAAGATTAAATGGCAAAACAGGACGTGTAAGAGGTAATTTAATGGGAAAACGCGTAGATTTTAGTGCTCGTTCGGTAATTACACCCGACCCAAATTTATCTATTAGTGAATTAGGAATTCCATTAAAGATTGCAAAAAATTTAACAAAACCAATTACAGTAAATGATAAAAATAAAAATTATTTAACAACATTAATCTTAAATGGACCAGATGAATATCCGGGTGCTAAAATATATGAAAGAAAAAACGGAGACTGTATAAGTTTAAAATATACTGATAGAGAATCTATTGTTTTGGAAGTAGGTGATATAGTTCATCGTCATATTTTAGATGGAGATTCAGTATTATTTAATAGACAGCCTACCTTACATAGAATGTCTATGATGTGTCATAGTGCAAGAATAATGTTTAAAGGTGATACATTTAGAATGAATGTAGGCGATACAAAACCATATAATGCTGATTTTGATGGCGACGAAATGAATTTACATATGCCACAAGATGAGGAATCAGAAATTGAATTAAAAATGTTAGCGGTTGTAAAAAATCAAATTATTAGTCCGGCAAATAATAAATCAATTGTTGGTATATTTCAAGATTCATTATTAAGTACGTATATATTTACAAATAAAGATGTTGTATTTGATTCGAGAACATCTATGAATTTATTAATGCATTTAAATAAAATAGATTTAGATACAATTAATTTTAAAAATAAAACTGTTTCTAATTTTGATATATTAAGTCAAATATTTCCAAATATTTCTATTAAATACAAAACAAAACGGTTTGAAGATAATGAAGATTATAATACTTCAAATAATATATTAGAAATAAAGAAAGGAAAAATATTAAGAGGTAATATAGATAAAAATGTATTAGGTGATACAACACGTGGATTATTACAACGTATATATAATGATTATAATGAAGAAAAGTCACGTGATTTTATAGATGATTTACAAAATATAGTAACAGAATTTATGAAATTACATAGTTATAGTGTTGGAATAAGCGATTTAATAGCAGATGAAGATACAAATAATAAAATAAGTGAAGCAATTTACAAAAAAAAATTAGATGTAAATACTTTAATTGATGAATTACATTTAGGTATATTTGAAAATAAAACAGGTAAATCAAATAT
>MDSZ01207480.1_pt1 | contig 10653 bp, 14 predicted proteins | sample 811201 | NCBI WGS metagenome assembly MDSZ01 (sample SAMN05326647, study PRJNA326480) | marine metagenome | isolation source: seawater | place: Indian Ocean: North | collected 2010
TTGGATGAAGACAAAGACAAATATTTTGATTTAGATGTATCTTCACCTTATATGTTATTAGTTTCAGATGTAAATAAATCTATTACAAAAAAAGTTAAAAGAAACTCTAAAAAATTGGATGTTATTAAAAAGGTAAATGAGGAGAGATCATCAATACCTGCCATAACACATGTAGATTATTCAGCTAGAGTACAGACTGTTGATAAAAGACATAAATCTTTTTATGAGTTACTAAAATCATTTAAAAAATTAACTGGTTGTAGTGTGTTAGTTAACACAAGTTTTAATGTTAGGGGTGAACCAATTGTTCATACACCAAAAGACGCTTACAATTGTTTCATGTTAACAGACATGGATTATTTAGTGTTGGGAAATTATGTGTTAGATAAAAAAGCACAATCAGAATGGAGTGATGAATTGAAAACTGATTATTTAAATAAATTTGAATTGGATTAATTATTATGAAAATACTTTTAGCTATATTATATTATTTTATTTTATACCCATACTCTATATTCTTAAAAATTAGGAGAAAAACTCCTGTGGTTAATGAATATAAAACTAAAAATTCTTATTGGAGTAAAAAATATAATAAAACGAATAACATACCAGATACAAAATATACATTATGGTAGTAATTAAAGTAATATTAGTTTTATTACTGATTGAGATTTTATTTAGATTTTTTTATTATATGATAAATAATAAAAATTATTTTGTGTCATTAAAACTTAAATGGAAAGATTCATATGTGGTTAGTCATCCATTTTTAAGTTTTAGTTACAAAAAAAATACAATCATAGATAAAAACCAAAAGCTTCCATATCCATTACATCCGAATAAGTACTATTCATTTAAAGAGCCGTTAAAAATAAATAATTTAGGACATTTTGGAAATAATTTTGATTTAAAAAAAGATAAAATAAGAATATTATGTTTAGGTGCATCAACTACAGCTAACAACATATCAGATGGTATAGAAGATTATAGTTATCCAAAATTATTAGAAAAACATCTAAATAAAAAATTAAAAAATAAAGTAGAAGTATTTAATTGTGGTATAGGTGGTTGGACTAGTGTGGATATACTAATAAACTTTATTTTAAATTTAATTCAATTATCACCTGATTATGTTGTTTTTTATCATGGATACAATGATTTACATTTATATTTGATGGATGATTTTGAGAGTGATTATCAACATGGTAGAAGAAATATAGGTGAAATAATTAATAAAATTAAATTGGCTAACATATTACCTAAAATTAAATTTTTAAATTTTTATGAGTTTATTAAAGATAAAATTTTTGGAACTGGAAATGCTAGAAATGATGTTTTAAAAATGATAACAAAAAATAAAATAGATTACATGAGTAAATATAAAGATTTAAATACACAAAGAAACGCTATCGAAACACTGATTTCTATATGTAAACATCACAATATAAAAGTTTTATTATCGTCTTTCTGTTATTACGATTATGAGAAAAGTTTAGAATCAAATAAAATTAAACAGGGAGTGATGAATGAAAATAAAATAATAAGAGAAGTCAAAGACAAATTTGATTGTTTATTTGTAGATCAACACAATCTTGTAAAAAAAAGTGATGAAAATTTTGTAGATTGTATTCATTTCACACCGATGGGTATGAAAAGATTATCTGAAAATTTTGGTAATGTATTGATAACAGAAATAAGGAGAAATAAATGATAACAAAATTAAAATCTATCATTTTGGCTAGGGGTGGTAGTAAAGGTGTTCCTGGAAAAAATATAAAAGAGATAAATGGAATACCATTATTAGCATATCCGATTATAGCTGCAAAAAAGTCTAAACATATATCTGATATTTATGTTTCAACAGATGATGTGGATATAAAAAATGTCGCTTTAGAATATGGAGCTAAAGTCATAGATAGACCAAAAGAATTATCTCAAGATGATACATTAGATATAGAAGCTATGAGACACGCTGTTGAATATTTAGATTCTTATGAAAATATTGTACACCTAAGAGCTACAACACCAATGGTAGAAAGTGAGGTGTTGGATGAAGCTATTGAATACTTCCTAAATAATTCATGTACATCACTAAGATCTGCCCATGAATCACCAGAAACAGCGTATAAATCATTTAAAACAAAGTGGGGAAAATATTGGACTGGTTTATTTGATAATGAAATGGATGGAGAATACTATAATTTATCCAGACAGATGTTACCAAAAACATATCAACCTAATGGTTATGTTGATATTGTAAAACCAAGACAATTTATGACCAATGATTCGTTTCATGGTGATAGAATGTTATCGTTCATCACAGAATATGCATATGAAGTTGACACACCAACCGATTTTAAAATATTGGAGACAGTTTATGGTAAAAACTAAAAATAGAGAAATAACAAATTCTTTTTTATTTGATATTGATTCATATAGAAAAGAGAAACATAAGTATGAACCATCTAATATATGTGAAATGCCTATAAAGTGGAGTAGGGCTGAGAATTTTAATGTTTATGATGATAAAGGTAACAAGTGGATAGATACTACATCAGGTATTTTTGTTGCAAATTCTGGACATTCTAATCCAAAAATTAAAAAAGCTATAAAAAATCAATTAGACAATAATCTTATGTTTGCGTATCAGTACAACACCGATATTAGATATAAATTTGTTGAGAAACTATTAGATATATCACCGAATCATTTTGATAAGTTAGTGTTATTAAATTCTGGAAGTGAAGCTACAGACGCTGCTTATAGATTGATAAAATTATGGGCTAAGAAAAACAATAAAAAATATATTGTAACATTTACGGGTAGTTATCACGGCAGAGTTTTAGGTTCAGATTTGATGGGTGGAAATAAAAATAGTACGGATTGGTCTAATATGAGTGACGATGAAATTATATTTTTAGAATTTCCATATGATGAACAAGAATTAAATTTAAATGATTTACCACCATTAGATGAGATAGCTGCATTCTTTTTAGAAACTTATCAAGGGTGGGGTGCTTGTTTTTATCCTCAAAAATATATAGATAAGTTATATGAAATCAGTAAAGATAACAATATTCTATTTTGTTTTGATGAGGTTCAAGCTGGTTTCTATAGAATGGGAACTTTATTTGGTTATCAAACTTATGGTGATTATGAACCAGATTTAATTACAGTTGGTAAAGGATTAACATCATCATTACCTTTATCTGCTGTCATTAGTAGAAAAGAAATTATCGATGTAGACTCCTCTGCTAATTTAAGTAGCACTCACGCTGGGAACACTGTATGTTGTGCTGCGGGTTTAGCTAATTTAGAATTTTTGACAGAAGAATCTTTTCAAAATGAATTAAAAGAAAAATGTGTATATTTTGAGGATAAATGTAATTCTTTATTGAAATATGATATTGTAAAAAAAGTTAATGTTAGAGGTTTAGTAGCTGGTATTATTTTAAATGATGTAGACCTCACGAGTAGTATTGTTGAAAATTGTATAAGAGAAGGTGTATTAGTAATGTCAACAAAAAGAGAATCAATAAAATTAGGACCACCATTGACTATAAGTAAAGACGCTTTACAAGAAGTTTTTGAGGTAATAGAATCAAATATAAAAAAGGAGATAAAAAATGAGCTCGATATTTAAAAAAAATTATGTGAGTACAACATATAAAGGTAATAAATCATCTTATCCTAAGAAATTTTGTACACATTTATTTTCAGAATTTTCAAAAGGTAGTAAACTTTTAGATGTTGGATGTGGAAATGGTGATTTTACTTTAGAGTTAGAAAAACTTGGATTTGATGTTCATGGTATTGATATAAGTGAAGAACATCGATTAGGTGATAAATTTACAAAAACTAACATTCAAACAGATAGATATCCATTTCCGGACAATCATTTTGATTTGGTGTTTTCAAAATCAGTTATTGAACATTTAAGGGAACCTGATTTTTTATTTGATGAAGTTCACAGAGTTTTAAAACCTGGTGGAACTTTTGTTTGTCTTACACCAAGTTGGAAACACTCTTACAAAGAGCAATTTTACATAGACCACACACATGTCACACCATTTACAAGGCACTCTTTAGAAACATTATGTGAGTTATCTGGTTTTGAAGCTAAATGTGATTATTTATATCAATTACCATTTTTATGGAAATATCCATTTTTAAAACCACTTGTAAAATTGTTTGCATTGTTACCAATTCCTTACAAACCATTTAGTAAAATAAATTGGCCAGACGAAGTTAACAAATTCATAAGGTTTTCAAAAGAAGCTATGTTGATATCAAAGGTTAAAAAAAATGATTAAGATGACGAACAAGAAAAATACATTCCTTTATTTGTGGATGGATTCTAAGAATAATATGTGGTATATTGGCGTCCATTTACATAAAGATGGAGATGATTATGCACATTCATCTACGGTTATGGAATCATTTAAATATTCAGAAAAACCAAATTATATGAAACGAAGAATATTAAAGTGGGGCACTTGGAATGATATGTATAATTTAGAACAAAAATTAATATCTAAGGTTAGTAAATTACAAAGATACTACAATGTAGACCAAACACCAAACGCTAGAAAAGCTGGTGTGATAGGTGGAAGAAATAATAAAGGAAAATCTAAATTATTGAATCATAGAAATAATATATCTCTATCTCTTAAAGGGAGAAAACATAGTGCGGAAACCATAAGAAAAATTAGAGAGAGTATGAGAGGTAATACAAATGGTAATGGTAGTAATCAATACGGAAAAAGAAATGATTAAGATGAGACATGCGGGAATAGTGGTTAGGGATTTAAAAAAATCTTTAAATTTTTACGAATATTTAGGATTTAAAGTGGTTAGTGACGAGGTAGAAACTGGTGAATTTATTGATAAAATATTAGGTTTTGAAAAGTGTGAAGTTAGAACTATAAAAATGATTTGTTTTGAAAAACAAATGATAGAACTATTAGAATATAGAAACCCACAATCACCTGATTTTAAAAAATTAATAAATTCGGTGGGTTGTAGTCACTTAGCATTAACTGTGAGTAATCTTGAATTTTTATATAAAAACTTAAAAGAAAAAGGTATAAAATTTGTAAATCCACCCGCCTCCAATGATAAAGTAAAAGTAGCATTTTGTATAGACCCAAATGATGTTTATTTAGAATTGGTGGAGGAATTATGAAAATAGGTATAATACAAGGAAGATTATCAGAGCCTAAAGAGGGATTTCAAGAGTGTCCTGTAAATTGGAAAAAAGAATTTGATTTATTACCAAAACTTGGATTAAGTCACATCGAATGGATAATAACATATGATAATTTTCAGAGTAATCCAATTTTTAATGAAGATTTAAAAGGTTATCCAATTTCATCAGTTTGTGCTGATTTTATGGTTAGTGATGATTTTTGTGATGTGTCGTACATTAATGAGTTTTTAAAAGTTACCTGTGAACACGCCATTATGAATGGTATAAAAAATGTAACAATACCATTATTAGAAAACAGTAGTGTTGAAAATGAAGAAATTGCTGATAAATTCATTGATGTATTTTATCCACACATCACAAGGTTTAAAAATTTAAATTTTTTAATTGAGGCCGAACTTCATCATAAAAAACTTAAAAAAATGCTTGACTTTAGTAGTAATTTATTTGTAACTTATGATACAGGTAATATTACATCTCATGGATTGAGTCATAAAGACTATATTTTAGAATTAGGTGATAGAATAAAACAGGTTCATATAAAGGATAGAATCAAAAATCCTCTAGAAACTGTTGAACCAACAAAGGGTGATACGAACTTTAAATTAATATTTAATTACCTAAAACAAATAAATTACGATGGAATATATACCTTACAAACTGCTAGAGGAATTACAGGTAAAGAGATAGAAACTATCAAAAGACATAAAAAAATAATAGAAGGAATATATAATGAATAATTTGTTTGACTTGAGTGGTAAAACTGCATTGATAACTGGTGGTGGTGGATTATTAGGACCGAAACACGCTGAAGCTATAGTTGAATATGGTGGTAAAGTTATTCTTGCTGATTGGCACGAAGATAGAGCTAAAGAAAAAGCAGAGTTGATTGGTGAAAATGCTTCATATGAATATATAGATGTTACTAATAAAGAATCTATTCAATCTGTAGTTGATAAATATGAAAAGATAGATATTTTAATTAACAATGCTGCTAAAGACCCAAAGGTTAAAAAAGGTGGTGGCTTGACGCCTGACTCAAGATTTGAAACAATGACAGAAGATTATTGGAAAGAGGGTATTGACGCTTGTATCAATGGAACATTCTTGTGTTCACAAATAGTGTCAAATAAGATGTTAGAGAATGGTGGTGGTGTTATATTAAATATATCTTCTGATTTAGGAGTTATATCACCGGACCAAAGAATATATAGACAAGATGGTGTTGATGAAGATAAACAAAATGTTAAACCAATAACTTATTCAGCTGCTAAGTGGGCTGTAGTTGGTATGACCAAATATCTTTCAGTGTATTTTGCACAGAGAGGAATTAGAGTTAATTGTTTGAGTCCTACTGGTGTGTATAATAATCATCCAGAGGATTTTGTTAAGAAGTTATCTAATATTATTCCAATGGGTAGAATGGCAAACATAGATGAATATAAAGGTGCTATAGTATTCTTATGTTCAGATGCTAGTTCTTATATGACTGGTGAAAACTTAGTAATTGATGGTGGTAAAACAGTATGGTAAACATCACTTTAATAGGATGTGGTAGAATAGGTGAAAGACATCTCGAATCTTTATTAACATTGGATGAAAAATTTAATATTCAGGTTTATGATAAATTTGTGAAGAAAGATTCAGATATGTTTGTTAATGAAATTGAAGATTTAAATGATAATATTGATATATGTATAATAGCTACTAAAGCTGACATACGAAAATCACTAGTTGACGAACTATTAACAAAAAAAAATGTGAAATATTTGATTTTAGAAAAAGTAGCATTTCAATCTATTAAAGATTTTGAAGATGTGATTAACTTAACTAACAAAAAAAATGTTATTTGTTATGTAAATTGTCCATTAAGATTACAACCAATCTATGAAAAAGTCAATGAGTTATTACAATTAAATTCGAAAACAGATTTTGTATATGAGTATTCAGATGATTTTAAAATTTCATCAAGTTTTATTCACATACTTGATTTATTTTGTTTTTTGTGTAATGATTATGATATATATATATACAACAATCTTAAAGAGGTTATGAATAGTGTCAAACACAAAGGTTTTGTAGATTTCACTGGTGAATTACGTGTCAAAAATAAAAGTGGACATAATTTATTTCTAACTAAGGGAACTAATAAATTTACAGAGGTATTACGAATAAAAAATAATGATATTGATATCTATGCGTCTGAAGGTGGTTCTGAACACGAAATAGATAGTGATAGAATTGGAGAAATAATATTAAATGGAAAACATAAACATCATATTCCATTTTTGTGGCAAAGTAATTTGACATCTCAATATGTTAAACAAATAATGAAAACTGGAACATGTAATTTACCAACTTTAAATGAATCTTTTAAAACCCACAAACCTATGATTAGTTGTTTTAACGAATTTTTATCAAAAATTAAAGGGAAAAAAATAGAAAAATGTCCGATAACGTAAACACATCGATTTGGATTGTAGGCACAGGTAACATAAGTTACGATTATGCAAAGGTATTGAAAAACTTAAATTGTAACATCTCTGCTATCGGACTTTCTAGAAAATCATGTGATTCTTTTTATGAGGAAACTGGTGTTAAAACATATATCGGTGGATTATTCAATTTTTTAAAAAATAATCCAGAAAAAGTTGATTATGCTATAGTCACTACAAATGAACATAAATTATCTGAAATTTCATGTACATTAATTGAATATGGGATAAAAAATATATTGATAGAAAAACCAGCATCACTTACAATAAAAGATTTGGAAGAGTTAATTAGACTGAAAGATAAACATGGTGTTAATGTCGTCATAGGATACAACAGGAGATTTTATGAATCTGTTAAAAAATGTAAAAAAATAATAATGGAAAATGATTCTCCAATTAATTTTAAATTCGATTTTACGGAGTGGATACATACGATAAATTTTAAAAAATATTCAGACATTGAATTACAGAGATGGTTTTTATGTAATTCTTCACATGTTGTAGATTTAGCTTTTTATTTATTTGGTAACCCAAAATCATTAAATTGTGATGTCATGGGTAATTTAGATTGGCATTCACCATCTATATTTTGTGGGAGTGGAAAAACAATCAATGATAATTTATTTACATATAATAGTAATTGGTCATCAGCTGGTAGGTGGGGGATTGAAATTTTTTTAAGTGGGTATAAACTCATATTAAAACCACTTGAAAAATTATATATTCAAAAATCAGGAGATTTAGTCGAAACGGAGATAAAATTAGATTCAGATATTGATTTAAAATTCAAACCAGGTTTTTATGAACAATGTAAACATTTTTTAAATAAAAATTTTAGTGATTTTTGTACATTAGAACAACAACTTGAAAATTTTAAGTGGTATCATCAGATAACAAAATATAAGGAGATATAATGGGTCATCAAATAAAACCAAAAGTATGTGAGGGTTGTAAAGTTCCAAAGGGATGGGGTGAAGAAATCATTATAGAAAATAATGAAATGTATTGTGGTAAATTATTGAAGTTCAAAAAAGGTTGTAAGTTTTCAATGCATTATCACTTAATTAAAGATGAAACTTGGTATGTAAATGAAGGTGAATTTCGTTATCGTTGGATAGACACGGACACTGCAGAGCTTCATGAGGAGTTATTAAAGGAAGGTGATGTAGTCAGACAACGAGTTGGACAACCACATCAATTGTTTGCTTTGACTGATGGTGTAGTGTTCGAAGTTTCAACACAACATTTTGATGAAGATAGTTATAGAGTATTTAGAGGAGATAGTCAAAAATGATAATATATGTAGATATAGATGGAACTATTTGTGAAACTGATGGTTCAAATTATTCGGATGCAAAACCAAGACAAGAACAAATAGATAAAATAAATAAGCTATATGATAAGGGGAATACGATTATATATTGGACTGCGAGGGGAACAGTTACACAAATAGATTGGTTTGATTTGGTTAAAAATCAATTAACTTTATGGGGATGTAAATATCATGATTTTAGAACTGGTAAACCACAATATGATTTGTGGATTGATGACAAAAGTAAAAGAATTGAAGAACTATGAGAGTAGTTAATTTATTATGTAAGGGTAGAAGCTTAATTGAGTTTGATAAACTACCTAATGCTGAGTTTGTAGTTCTAGCTAATGATTTTGACAGAGAAATATCTAAAATAAAATCTTTACATGACTATTTAAAAGAACAAACCATACATCAAGTTTTGAATATGGTTGTAGGTGCAGCTAATGGATATCATTCAATTGATTTTTTTAATAAGTTCAATGTGGTAAAATTAATAAGACCTTATGTGGAGGGTATTCGAGTTCCAGGATCATCTGGTCAGAATATACCTCTGGAAGAACATTTTTTACAATTACATCATACTAAATTCATGCATAGTGGTAGAAAATATAAATATGATTACACTGGAACTGGTATGGCGTCATTTGCATATACAATATTAGATTGTTCTACAGATGTAATTAACATTGTTGGGATGGATTTTTATGATAATTTAAATCATGGAATATCAAATTATTTAATTGATTGTCCAGAGGGTAGAGATTTTAAAAAAGATTTTTGGACTATCGAAGAAATGCAACAAAATTTTTGTGATTTAATTAAGGCGAATCCAAATGTAGAAGTTAATTTGAATACATTGTGTAAAAGTTTTATTCCGGAAATGCGAGAAATAAAAAATTTAAATATTAAAACTATTGAATATGGGAGTTAGTAAAAAATGAAAAAATTAGCAATTGTAGTTGGGGGGTGGCATTATCCACACCATTTTTATGATAAAGTTTCAAAGTTAAAATTACCTGATGGTTGGACTGCTGATAAATTTGTAGTTGGACATAGACATCCAGATTTAGATATTGTTTCACAAGAGAAAAAAAGTATTTTAGATGGGTTTGGAAATCAAAATACATGGACTCCATTGATGTCTTTAGATTATATGATGTATAACAAAACTATTAAAGAAGATGAAATTAAAGAGTTAGGATTTGATTTTAGTCTTGAACCAAATAAAATAGGTGATTTTTATTTTTTCAATCAATGGTCTGAAAAGAATGACTGGTCGTCTTATGATTTATTTTTATTTATGCATGATGATACATTGATGCTTGATGACTCAATGATTGTTGATGTTGTCAATAAAAAATGTAAACTGTATTTTTATCAAGATGAAGTTGACATAAACAGTGATTGGTTGTTTTTGACAGCTTGTGGAGATCAAATGTTGTGTCCACGAGCTTCATTTGCTTTTTTTGATAAAAAACTAATAAATAAATTAAAAGGAATATTTCCGATGGATAATGTTAAACTTAATAGAGAGGGTTTGACTGACACACCTGGAGTAGAACTTGGTGGAACCGCTGATTGGAATAGAGTCGCATACAACTTTTCTGATGTGATGCAGAAAAATGGTTGGAAAGAAA
>MDSZ01008408.1_pt1 | contig 10652 bp, 12 predicted proteins | sample 811201 | NCBI WGS metagenome assembly MDSZ01 (sample SAMN05326647, study PRJNA326480) | marine metagenome | isolation source: seawater | place: Indian Ocean: North | collected 2010
CTAAAAGCAATGGGGATGCTTCTCTAGAGCCAACAAAAGCGACGATTCCACACATTTAATTACTAATCAAGCTATTGAGATAGCCAAAATTAATGGATATCTCAAAAATAACTCATTAGAGGAATTAATAAGCTAGTCCCATGCTTCGAGTTGTTTCATCTCCAAGATATACACGAATGCTTAAAAAATCTGTAGGGCAGGCAGTTTCGCATCGTTTGCAACCTACACAATCCTCAGTTCGTGGAGAAGAAGCTATTTGACCAGCCTTGCATCCATCCCAAGGAACCATTTCCAGAACGTCGAGAGGGCAGGCCCTGACACACTGAGTGCATCCAATGCATGTGTCGTAGATCTTTACTGCGTGGGACATAACGTCCTATAAAAAAATTGCATTGTTGAAACTCTACTCAATTTGGTCCAACATAAAAAGATTAATCCAAGTGGCTTCACTCTTGTTAACTCGACGCCATTTGCATCTAGGATAAAAGTCTAATCTTCATGATGTATGTCCCAGGACACAATTCTCGAAAAAGTTCGTTCTATCGTCTCAGAACAACTTAGTGTTGATTCAAGCGAAGTAAAGCTTGAATCCAATTTTCAAAATGATTTAGGAGCTGACTCCCTCGACACTGTTGAGTTAGTTATGGCTCTTGAAGAAGCTTTTGACATTGAAATCCCTGACGAAGCCGCCGAAGGCATCGCCACTGTTGGCGATGCTGTTAAATACATCGACGAAAAGCAAAGTTGAGGAATCTCATGATGGAGAATCTCCATCGAGTTGTCATTACTGGTCTCGGCGCTATTACGCCAATTGGCAATACCGTCGAAGACTATTTCCATGGCCTGAAAACTGGACGCAATGGGGTTAGTCCAATCACCCTTTTTGATGCTTCTAGTCATGCCTGTCGCTTTGGCGCCGAAGTCAAGGACTTTGACCCAACAGGTCTTTTAGAGCCGAAAGAATCAAAAAGATGGGATCGATTCTCCAAATTTGGAGTAATTGCGGCCAAAGAAGCAGTATCTGATTCAGGTCTCACAATTGATGAACGCAATGCATCTCGAATAGGAGTGATTATTGGCTCTGGTGTAGGGGGTCTACTAACCATGGAAACCCAAGCACAAATTTTGAGTATTAAGGGACCTTCTCGAGTAAGTCCCTTTACCGTGCCAATGATGATTCCAAATATGGCCACAGGTCTTGCTGCAATTGCAATTGGCGCAAAAGGGCCTAGCTCCTCTGTATCAACAGCATGCGCAGCTGGATCAAATGCAATTGGCGATTCATTCAGACTGCTACAACTCGGCAAGGCAGATGCAATGATTTGCGGAGGAGCTGAAGCAAGTATCACGCCACTTGGTGTTGCAGGTTTCTCAAGTGCAAAAGCTCTATCCTTTAGAAATGATGACCCATCAACAGCTAGTAGGCCATTTGATGCGGAGAGAGATGGATTTGTTATTGGCGAAGGTTCTGGTGTGTTAATTCTTGAAACACTTGAACATGCACAAAAACGTGATGCATCTATCTATGCAGAAATTATTGGTTATGGAACAACATGTGATGCTCATCACATCACATCCCCTTCTCCTGGTGGGGCAGGTGGCTCTGAAGCAATGAAACAAGCAATTCTAGATGCTGAAATCAATGCAGATTGTATTGATTACATCAATGCTCATGGAACTAGCACACCTGCAAATGACAGCAATGAAACCTCAGCAATTAAAACTGCTTTAGGTACTCGAGCTCAAAAAATACCAATTAGCTCAACAAAATCAATGACTGGACACTTGCTAGGCGGTTCTGGTGGCATTGAAGCAGTAGCATGTGCTCTTGCAATTAAGCATGGAGTCATCCCACCAACAATTAATTATTTAAATCCTGATCCAATATGTGATTTGGATTATGTACCGAATACCGCTAGAGAAAACAAATTAGATGTTGTACTTTCTAATTCGTTTGGATTCGGAGGGCATAATGTTTGCCTAGCCTTCCGAAAAATGCTCTAGTCAAATTCAAACACCAATTTCATCGACTTTTCAAACCCCTAATCTTCACAATGGTTGTAGTGCCAGCTTCTCTCGAAAAACTTTGTATAAACAGCATAAGAATGCTTGCTGTTGATGCTGTTAATAAATCCAAAAGCGGACACCCTGGTCTGCCAATGGGGTGTGCCCCTATGGGATATACCCTTTGGGATAAATTCCTAAATCACAATCCCAAAAATCCAGAGTGGTTTAATCGTGACAGATTTGTTTTATCTGCTGGTCATGGGTGCATGTTGCTTTATGCCCTATTGCATTTAACTGGCTATGACTCAGTAACAATCGATGATATTAAAGAATTTCGACAATGGGGTGCTCGCACTCCTGGTCACCCTGAAACTTTCGAAACACCTGGTGTTGAGGTAACTGCAGGTCCATTAGGCGCCGGAATATCCAATGCTGTTGGTCTTGCAATTGCAGAGTCTCATCTTGCTGCAAAATTTAATAAGCCTGACATCTCATTAGTTGATCACTATACCTATGTGATTATGGGTGATGGATGCAATCAAGAAGGTGTTGCATCAGAAGCTTGCTCGCTGGCCGGACATTTGAAGTTAGGCAAACTAATTGTTTTATATGATGATAATCACATAACAATTGATGGAAGAACTGATGTTTCCTTTACAGAGGATGTTTTAAAACGGTATGAGTCATACGGGTGGCACATTCAACATGTAGCTGATGGAAATACAGATGTAAATGCCATTTCTAATGCAATTCAACAAGCGAAAGAAGTCACTAATAAACCATCAATTATTAAAATTACAACAACAATTGGGTACGGTTCACCAAATAAAAGTGATACCGCTGGCGTTCATGGAGCACCTCTTGGAGAAGAAGAAGGAGAATTAACAAGGAAATCACTTAATTGGTCATACACTCCTTTTGAAATTCCCCAAGAAGCCTACGATCACTACAGAAAAGCAATAGATAACGGTGCAAAACTGGAATCCGAATGGAATGAAAGATTAAAAAACTATCGAAAAAAATATCCAAATGAAGCTAATGAGTTTGAAAGAATGGTACGAGGAGAGCTGCCAAACAACTGGGACAAGGATCTTCCTAGCTACTCTTCAGATGATCAAGGCCTGGCTACAAGAAAACATTCTCAAATATGTTTAGGTTCACTTGGCCCAAATCTACCTGAATTAATTGGAGGGTCAGCTGATCTAACCCATTCTAATTACACTGATATCAAAGGAGAAACTGGTTCATACCAACCTGACACGCCTGAAAAACGATACCTTCACTTTGGCGTAAGAGAACATGCAATGGCTGCCATCATGAATGGCATTGCATATCACAAAAGCGGTCTCATTCCATATGGTGGAACATTCCTAGTTTTTGCAGACTACATGAGAGGGTCCATGAGACTCTCTGCTTTGAGTGAGCTTGGAGTGATTTATGTTTTAACTCATGACTCTATTGGGGTTGGTGAAGATGGACCAACACACCAGCCAATTGAAACTATTCCATCATTACGAGCAATGCCAAATATGTTGGTTTTTCGTCCAGGTGATGGGAATGAGACTAGCGGAAGCTACAAACTAGCAATTCAAAATCGCAACCGTCCTAGTGCTTTATGTCTTAGCAGACAGGGTATGCCGAATCAAAAGAATTCCTCCATCGAAAAAGTTGCATTGGGTGGATACATTCTTGAAGACTGCGAAGGAACGCCTGAGCTGATCTTTATTGGAACAGGAAGCGAATTAAACTTGTGTGTTCTTGCCGCAAAAGAATTAACAGCAAAAGGTAAGCAAATCCGAGTAGTTTCTATGCCGTGTGTAGAACTTTTTGAAGAGCAATCTTCTTCTTATAAAGAAAGTGTATTACCAAGCAATGTACGAAAACGCATTGTGGTTGAAGCTGCTGAGACTTTCGGTTGGCACAAATATATCGGACTGGATGGAGACAGTATTACTATGAATGGGTTTGGAGCATCTGCCCCTGGGGGTGTATGTATGGATAAATTTGGCTTTACAGTAGATAATGTTCTAAGTAAAGCAAGTAAACTCTTAAGCTAAATAAGAACTTGTTTTATTAAACTTAGATTGATTTAGTTTCAAGAATATCAACTAAACCCTCCAAATCTTTATCAGTAATTTTTGTCTGCATAGGGCAATGTTTCGGTCCACACATAGAGCAAAATTCTGCTTGCTTATATATATCTGCAGGTAAGGTTTCATCATGATATTCTTTTGCTCTTTCCGGATCTAAAGATAACGCAAATTGCTTATTCCAATCAAAAGCATATCTTGCCTTACTAAGTTCATCATCTCTATCACGAGCTCCAGCTCGATGTCTTGCAATGTCTGCAGCATGAGCTGCAATTTTATAAGCAATCAGACCTTCTCTTACATCTTCTGGGTTTGGTAATCCTAAATGTTCCTTAGGTGTTACATAGCAAAGCATTGCAGTCCCATACCAGCCAGCCATTGCAGCCCCAATAGCACTAGTTATGTGGTCATAGCCAGGCGCAATATCAGTAACTAAAGGTCCTAAAACATAAAAAGGTGCTTCGGAACAATCTTCCATCTGCTTGCGCACATTAAATTCAATTTGATCCATTGGAACATGTCCAGGCCCTTCAACCATTACCTGTACATCATGTTCCCAAGCACGTTTTGTTAGCTCACCTAAAGTTTTTAACTCTGCCAATTGCGCATCATCTGAGGCATCATGAAGACAGCCAGGGCGCAGTGAATCGCCTAATGAAAAACTGCAATCATAACGCTTAAAAATTTCACAAATATCATCAAAACGTGTGAAAAGAGGATTTTGCTTATGGTGATATAACATCCACTGAGCGAGAATCCCTCCTCCTCTACTAACGATTCCCGTCAATCTACCCTTGACCTTTGGCAAATGCTCAATTAGCAAGCCTGCATGAATAGTTTGATAATCAACCCCTTGCTGACAATGCTTTTCAATGATGTGCAAAAAGTCATCTTCAGATAATTTTTCTATAGAACCATGAACGCTTTCTAAAGCCTGATAAACAGGAACTGTTCCTATAGGGACTGGAGAAGAGTTGATTATTGCAGTTCTTACTTCATCAAGATTCACACCTCCTGTTGATAAATCCATAACTGTATCAGCACCATATTTCACTGCGAGATCAAGCTTTTCAAGCTCTTCTTGTACGTCACTAGCATTAGGAGAAGCACCAATATTGGCATTGACTTTGCATCGTGATGCAATACCTATAGCCATAGGTTTGAGATTGAGATGATTAATATTTGCAGGAATTATCATCCTCCCTCTTGCAACCTCTTCCATTACTAAAGATGCAGGCAAATTTTCTTGTTCTGCTACATATGCCATTTCTTCAGTGATGAGGCCTTGACGAGCAAAATGCATTTGCGAAACATTGCTTTTACCCTTCCGTGAGGCCACCCATAGAGTACGCATAATAATTAATGGATTAAGGTCTTATAGGGATGACATCAACAACGATCACTCTCTTTCACTTTCCTGCGACGTAATTAAACGTATCAGGTTCAGAGGGTGTGATCTCAGCCGAAAAAGCATTTGCCTTAAGGCACCCCTAGTGATATCTCAAGCTAGCTATATTTTCATAAAAATACCTTAAGGGTTTCAAACTACAAATAACTAACCTTCTTCTTCATTGGACTTATTTAATTCAAACAACAATTTCTTACGAGCCATATAACGATTGAAAACACTAGAAATCATTAATCCAGACCCTATAGCAAATGCAGGGATAATTTGCACACGATCATTATCTTTCCTATGTAGCAAACCAAGAATTGAAATAATTACTAGAAATGGAGCAGCAAAAGATAACCAAAATTTACCAAAGTCTTTCATAATTGTTGTGCGTGATTCTCTAGCCATGCAAGCAAAGTATGGACAATAACCTTTATACCAATCTCTATGCTGCCTTCATCAGGACAAAAATGACCATTATGCAAAGGAGCACAGTTATCACAACCTTTGACACCAAGACGAAACATAGTCCCTGGAATATTCTCTAATAATTCAGCAAAATCTTCAGCGCCCATAGAGGGCTTTTCCAGTCTTAAAACGTTTGTTTGTCCAAGAACAGCAATTGCCGACTCTTCTAAGAACTTTGTCAAAATTGGATCATTGTAAATAGGAGGAGCAATAGAGCGATATTTCACTTCTGCTTTCGCGCCGAAGCTTTGAACAATTCCTTGAACAATTTCTTCAATCCAAGCTGGCAAAATATTCTTTAAACCTGGATCGATATACCTAACTGTTCCTAAAAGTTTTACTCGATCTGCAATTACATTAAAGGCTTTGCCACCTTGGATTTTGCCAAAACTAATTACTACTGGAGACAATGCATCAAGTTTTCTAGTAATAGCTTCTTGAATTCCGCTAATGATTTTTGCTGAGATCCAAATAGAATCAACTGTTTCATGTGGTCTGGCACCATGTCCTCCATTACCAACAATATTGATTTCTAGTTCAGCTGCTGCTGCAGTTAAATTACCACTGCGAATACCAATTTTCCCTATTGGCAAGTCAGGATATACGTGAACTCCAAAGATTGCAGATAAGTCTATTAATGCGCCATCCTGCTTCATCCATTTGGCACCAGCAGCAATTTCTTCCGCTGGTTGGAATAATATCCTAATTCCTTTTGATTGATTCTTATAATTAGCTAATAGCTTTGCGACACCTAAGCCGATACAACTATGAATATCATGACCGCAAGCATGCATTAAACCCTGTTGCAATGAGGAAAAAGGAAGACCTGTTTTTTCTTCAACAGGTAAAGCATCCATATCCACCCTTAATCCAATACAAATAGAATCTCCTTTTCCTAATTGAGCAACAATACCAGTACGTCCAACTCCTTCTTTTACGTCCCAACCATATTTTCGTAATTCACCTGCTATTAAAGCGGCAGTTTGATACTCTTGACCGCTTAACTCAGGATGCGAATGCAAATGCCTACGGATCTGAATTAATTCCGGTAAAAAGCTCTCAAGTTCTTTGTCGAAATTTTTCAACAAACTCATTATCTTATGGTTTCGAGAAAATGGAATAAGTCTTCTACAGCCGCAGGAGGCCAATGTCGAAAATTCAATAACCAGTCTTTGTCTAAATATCTATTATCTAGACCTAATACTGCAGCCCAATTGGTTTGAGCTTCTCCTATAAGCCCTTTTTTCCATAAAAGAGCAGTTAAACCAGCCCTTGAATCAGCACACATTGGGTATTCCTTGATAAGAGACCTCAATTCAGACTCTGCCTCATTATATTTTCCCAATTGATAACTTGCTAAGGCCTTACTCGAGAAAGCTAAAAAGAAATCAGGTTGAGTATATGAAGCTTGTTCGTAAAGTTTATAAGCATTTACCCAATCACCTATTTTAGTTTTCACTGTAGCTGAATCATAAAGAGTTATAGCATCGAGCAGAGAATTATCATGAGAATTTGTGGGCTTAGACTTATCTAAAATAGAAACATCGAAAGAATCTTGAATATTCAAACAATTCAAAAAATAATCATTGTTTTCAGACAAATCCTCCTCTAAATCCAATCTTATAAAAGAATTTTGCAAAGAAAAATTAAACTGCTTAAACCAGGAAAACTTTTTAATCAACAATAAAGAAAATATTGAAATTATTATGATTACAAAAATAATTATAAAAAACATCTTTAGTCTTGACATATGTCTACCTCATTCATCAAATGTTTTTTACCTTGGTCAGTCAGAATTCTTCCTCTAGGTGTTCGCTTTATAAAGCCTATTTGCAATAGAAATGGTTCTACAACCGACTCCAAGGTTGCAGCATCTTCTCCAAGGGCTGAAGCAAGGGTATCTAAGCCAACTGGACCACCATTATTAGTATTTAGAAGCATGAAAAGTAACTTTCTATCAAAGTTATCTAAACCACATGAATCTACTTTATGCAACTGCAAAGAATTAACAACTAGAGAAAGATCAATAACATTCTGATTAGTGTGCACTAAAGCAAAGTCTCTAATTCTTCGAAGCAAACGATTAGCAATTCTTGGCGTACCTCTACATCGCTTAGCAATTTCAAAACTTGCTTCATTACTTAGGGATAATTCTAAATAATTTGCGGTTCTATTAATAATCTGATGAAGCTCTTCTAATTTATAAAATTCAAATCTTTGAGTTATCCCAAAACGATCACGTAAAGGCGAACTAATTGATGCTGGCCTTGTAGTCGCACCAACCAATGTGAAACGAGGTAACTTTATGGCTCTAGTTCTAGCAGTAGTACCTTGCCCCACAGTCAGATCAAGCCGGAAATCTTCTAATGCAGGATATAAAAGTTCTTCTGCAACCTTAGTTAAACGGTGAATTTCATCAATAAACAAAATTCCCATTGGCTTCAAATTCAAAAGTAATCCGACAATGTCTCTAGGCCTTTCCAAAGCAGGTGCACTACTAATACGACAATCCACTCCCATCTCATTGGCTAAGATTAATGCCATTGTTGTTTTCCCTAAGCCTGGAGGGCCATATAACAAAACATGGTCTAAAGCCTCAGAACGAGAAAGAGCAGCTTTAGTTGAAATACTCATAACTTCTTTCAACCCTGACTGACCCATAAAATCATCGAAAGATTTAGGTCGAACGGAATCTTCTTTAAGAGAATTTGATTCATTAGCAATTTCTGCTGGATTCACGAGCCTTTCTTTCCCCTTAAAGCCCTTAGAATCAGATTGAGAAAAATTAGAAGACACAATTGCCATATTGGAACGATAAGAGCGTTTGTGTAATCTCAAGCCATTAACTGAAAGAGATGTCTAAATCAAAAACTAAAAACACTACAAAATCAAGTAAAAACAATGCTAATAAACTCCTAGCAGACAATCGTTTTGCAAAATATCAATATGAAATTCTAGAAACCTTAGAAACTGGAATTGAACTACTAGGGACAGAAGTCAAGTCCATACGTGCAGGAAATACTAACTTAAGAGATGGATTCTGCCTTATTCGTAATGGCGAATTACATCTTCACAACGTTCATATATCTCGCATCAAAAATGCAGGTCATTTTTTTAATCATGATCCTCTACGAACTAGAAAACTTTTAGCTCATAAAAAAGAAATTTTTAAACTAGAAGGTCAAGTCAACAAAAAGGGTTTATCACTGATTCCATTAAGCCTTCATCTCAAAGGGTCCTGGGTAAAAGTAAAAATTGGATTAGGCAAAGGGCGCAAGCTGTATGACAAAAGAGAAAATGAGAAAAGAAAACAAGAAAAAAAAGAGGTCAAATCAGCACTAGAGCGATTTTAAAAACCTGACGAATTAAAATCAAAACGCATGCTTCCTAAATAATGACTAGAGAAAATCAAAGAACGCTCATCAAGTCCCAGAGAGAATCTCTTAAAAAAGAGCTAGAAAATATTTATTTAAATGCCTTTGAAAAAATCACTGTTCTTAATCTTAATGATGCCGATATCGCAAAGCTTTCTCAACTTTTCCTTCAATCTCAAGAAGGAGCTATCAAACCTCTGAATAAGGAAATAGAAAAGCCATTAATAACCAAAGCACCTAAGGAAAACAAATAAGAGAAAAATTCAGGTTAACAAGCAAAAATGTCTTGTCTCTCAACCCAAAAATCTTTTAAAAAAATTAATCCCAATCAACTCCCAGAGTCAGGAGTAAGACTTACATTCTCAGGAGGAGGACTAGGATCTGGATCTGCTATCAACATATGTTGCAAAACAATTTCAGGCCGTTCACTATCCCGCCAACGAATTCTATAAGCAGGCATTTTTGTACCTCGACTTGTCGTCTGTTCGACCGGCTCCATCACCCAGCCACGCCTTGATCTGCCCTGTGGATTGCGCTTAACAACAGGATCGGCATGCTTAAAACGAAAACCCACTCGCTCTCCACTCATCTGAGAATCACATTTATATTCGATCTATTATCCACTGTGATGGTTCATTTTCCGATTACTGAGAACCGGACCCTGGTTTTAATAATGGGAAAGCAATGACATCTCTTATTGAAGAACTATCAGTTAAAAGCATAATCAAACGATCAATACCTATTCCCAGGCCTCCTGTTGGAGGCATTCCTACTTCAAGAGCATTAATGAAATCTTCATCGATTACATGCGCTTCAAGGTCTCCAGCTTGTCTGCGAAACTGTTGTAAAACAAGACGTTCGCGTTGGTCAATTGGGTCAATAAGTTCACTAAAAGCATTTGCCGTCTCTCGACCAGCAATAAAAAGCTCAAACCTTTCAACCATGCCTTCTTGGCTTCTATGCTTTCTAGCTAATGGAGAAATCTCAATTGGATAATCAATGACAAAGGTTGGTTGTATTAAATTTGCTTCTACCTTTTGTTCAAAAGCCTCATTTAATAATCGTCCAATTGAATCTGCATTCTCAGGAACCAGCAAATTATTTTTTATCATCTCGGCTTTCGCTTCATTTATATCTTGATCAAACTTCCGAAAATCAATACCTGTACTTTTAAAAACCAAATCATGCATAGTTTCCTTTCTCCATGGAGGAGTTAAATCAATTTCTTGACCTTGATAATTGATTTTTGTAGATCCACAAATTTTTAAACAGATAGAAGAAATTAATTCTTCAGTAAGCTCCATCATGTCTTTGTAATCA
>MDSZ01008074.1_pt1 | contig 10651 bp, 12 predicted proteins | sample 811201 | NCBI WGS metagenome assembly MDSZ01 (sample SAMN05326647, study PRJNA326480) | marine metagenome | isolation source: seawater | place: Indian Ocean: North | collected 2010
ATCTGATTCTTTGAAAAAACTATTCAATGCATTAGCAGTTTCTACATCACCACTGATATTAATTTTTGAAGAGAATAAATCGCTGCCTTTACTTGATGCATAAAATATAAATGAAGATAAGGTGCCTGATATTGTAACATCGTTCTTATCTGAGTTTGTTGTTAGAGAAACTTTATCTTTTTCAAAAATTAATGAAATATCGAAAGATAAGTCCTCAACTTTTATATTTATTTTTTTAGAAAGAAGTTTTTCAGGGATTAAATCTTGATAAGTCTCTCTGAATACCTCTAGTTCTAAAAGGTTGTTTATTTTATTGATTACATTTTCTTTCATAACTTCTGTGCAATATGTATAGTTGCAACATCCTCTGGAAGATTTATTATTTTCACTTGATCAAAGCCCGCATCTAGACATAGAGTTTTTATTGCATCTGGTGTTAGGTAAGTTTGTATTGATTCCCCTAGATATCTGTAACTTTCATAGTCGTTGACAATTCTTTCTCCTATCTTTGGAATGATATTCAGCGTGTAGAACTTAAACAACTTCGAATATATTTCAGTCCTTGGTTTTTTAAAATCCATAATAAGAAATTGACCGCCCGCGCGAAGACTAGTGTAGATATTAGTTAAGCTTTTTTTATGATCAGTAAAATTTCTAAATCCGAAAGCTACTGTTATTAAATCATATGTTCTTGGAGAAGCCTTGTAATCCTCGATACTAGATATTTCATAATTAATGTCTATGAATCCATTGTTTACTAACTTTTTTTTACATATTTCTATCATCTTATTATTAGGGTCTAGGCAAGTGAGCTTAATATTTGAGTTATGTTTCATAATATCTAGAGAGACATCTCCTGTCCCACATGCTATATCGAGGATATTATTTTTATTATCAAGATTACAAAGTCTCAGAAATTGTTTCTTCCAAAGACGATGAAGCCCAAACGACATAATATCGTTCATTAAATCATACTTATTGGAGACCGAGGAAAAGACGTCGTTAACCTTGTCAGGTTTATCTTCCACGTTTATATCTTTATATCCAAATTTAGATTTGTTCATTTTTAACTTCTTTTTCTTTCAGCTCTGTAAACATTATTAATTTTATTTAGCCTTACTAATAGTTTATTTATTTGATTAACATTCTCTGCAGAGATAACAAATACCATCATGTTATGGCCAGCTTCGTGTGTATCTGTATAGTTTACACTTTCAATATTATGATTACTCTGTGCAATAACAGATGATACTTGAGCAAGTACGCCTCGAACATTCTCTACCTCAACCATGATAGATGCATTAAAATAATTATCAACATCTTCACTCCACCTAAGGTCTATGTAATCTTTTTTATCTTTTTGTTGCTTGATACTCTTACAACTACTTCTATGGACGACTATACCTTTTCCTTGTGATATATGTCCAACGATATTATCGCCTGGAAGAGGATAGCAACATTTCGCATATGACATTACTAGACCCTCGGAGCCTTCTATATCATAAGACGTTTCGCTGTTATTCTTTTTAAAAGATGGGGCCATGCGCAATGCAACAAGTTTTGGTATTACATTTCCAAGACCTATTTCTTTATACAACTCGTTTAGACTACTAAATTTATATTCAGATAAAATATACTTTAAAGTTTTTTTGGGGATGTCTTTAAGAGAAACGTCTAATTCTTTTAGACTGGATTCAAATAGTCTTTGTCCAAGATTTATCGCATCTGTTTTATGAATATTTCTAAGGAAATTTCTAATTGAAGTTCTTGCTTTAACTGAAGTTACAAAATTTAACCATGATGGATCAGGTTTGGAGTCTTTAGATTTTTCAATAATTACTCTTTGTCCATTTTTGAGTATGGTGTTTGGTGGTTTAACATCCCCATCTACAGTTCCAGAAGCATAGTTATTGCCTAAATCAGTATGTATAGCATATGCAAAATCTATTAATGTTGATTTCTTTGGTAATTCAATTATGTCGCCTTTTGATGAAAAAACATAAACCTTCCCAGGGTTTAAATCTTCTTTAATACTTCCTAAAAATTCTGTCGGATTACCTGATTGCTTTTGTATATCCAAAAGATTATTTAACCATTGTTGCTCTCTAGACAATTTACTTATAGATGGAGATGTTTTGTATAACCAATGTGCTGCAATACCAGATTGAGCAAGGTCATGCATCTCATGAGTTCTTATTTGAAATTCTAGTGGTAGGTTGTGTGGTCCTAAAACAGAAGTATGTAATGATTGATATCCATTTGATTTCGGAATTGCTACATAGTCCTTAAACCTTCCTGGAATAGGCTTATATAAATTATGAACGCAACCAAGGGCTCGATAACATAAATCTACACTATCTGTAATTATACGAACTCCAAAAATATCATGTATTTGGGAGAATTTAAGTTCTTTTGATTTCATCTTCTTGTAGATGCCATAAGGATGTTTTTCTCTAGCTGTTGTTTGGCTTTTTATAGATTCTGATTCTAGCTTTTTTATTACCTCTGTTTGAATTTTATTCATCAAGAGCTTTCTATTTCCTCTTGCTTTGTCAATATTTTTTATAAGTGCATTATGTCGTAAAGGAAAGTAAGTTTTAAACGAGAGGTTTTCCAATTCTGTCGAAAGATTATGTATACCTAGACGTAATGCAAGAGGAGCATATATTTCGAGCGTCTCTCTTGCTATTCTTTTGGCTTTGTTAATATCAAGTACATTAATAGTAGAAAGATTATGTCTTCTATCAGCTAACTTTATAAGTAAAACGCGGATATCATTACTCATAGCTAATATCATCTTTCTGAGATTAGCTGCATCTGCTTCTTCTTTTGTATCAAAATCTATACGATCAAGCTTGCTTACCCCGTCTACTAGTTCTGCTACTTTTTTTCCAAAACTTTTTTCTAAATCATTTAAATTTATTTCAGTATCTTCAATAACATCATGGAGTATCGCAGCCATTATGGTTTCATGATCAAGCTCATAATCAGCAAGGTATGATGCAGCATGAAGCGGATGATTAATGTAATTTTCACCAGATTTACGCTTTTGACCTTGGTGAGCATCTTTTGCTAATAAATATGATTTCTCAACCTTCTTGATCTGATAAGAGTTAAGATACTTTTGTAGTTTCTTTTTAAAACTTGAATAGTTTATGTCTTCAATTGTTTTCTTATTTTTAGCTACTGCCATGTATCTAGAATAAGATTTTTAAGCAGGTTTGTCTTCTGTATTTTCTTCTGTAGTGATATCTGAGTCTATCTCAGTAATATTGTCTTCTGTGCTTACTTCTGATGAAATTGATGATTCTGATTGTGCAAGTTGTTGAGCATCGTCATTAATATCTGCAATTGCCTCTTCTTCAGCTATTGCTTCAGAAAGCTGATCTTCAATTTTTTGTTTTCTTCGAGTCTCAAAATATGACATGTCAATTAGACCCTCAGCAATTTCTTTTAACGCAACAACACTTGGTTTGCCGGAATACTCAATTTTAGGTTCTGAGCCATCTAGAATATCCTTTGCGCGTTGACTCGCAAGAGAGACAATGTCATAGGCATTATCAATTTTCTCTAAACAATCTTCTATAGTAACCCTTGCCATGTTGCAAGAGTATATCAGAATATGATTGCTCGGCAAGATTTAGAGAGGTTATATGCTTAAAATAGTATGATGATTTTGTATATGTGACATTAAAACGAGTGATTTGAGTGACTTAGAGGCTAGAGAAAAATCATCGTTAATAATTACATAATCTGCAAACCTACTATAAGCGAGCTCTTCTTCAGCCACAGAAACACGCTTGTTAATCACTTTCTCACTATCTAGACCTCGTTCTAGCAATCTCTTCTTGAGCTCACTAATACTGGGTGGGACGATATAGATAGACTTTGCTGATGGAATTTTAGATTTTATGGAAAGCATGCCTTTGTAATCAATTTCCATCACTACGTCATGTCCGCATTTTAAAATACTATTTATCGATTCGTACGAGGTACCGTAGAAATTATCATAAACATTCTGTGATTCTATAAATTCATTATTTTCTTTCTTAACTATAAACTCATCTCTGGAAATAAAAATATAGTCAGAGCCATCTTCCTCGCCAGTCCTAATGGGGCGAGTGGTATATGAGGTTGTTGGTGACAGAAAAGGATAACATTCACATAATTCTCGGACTAATGATGTCTTGCCGCAGCCTGATGGTGCACTAATGATAAAAATATTCGACATATAATCTGTTAAATTTGAAAATTTAGTTTATCATAAGTTTCATAGGAGAGGTATATGGGTGATCCATGGAAATCTATAACGCCTAAGGGAGTTCAGGCGTTTGTAAACGCATCAATTGCAACAATTCTAGTGTGGCTTACAGTTGAAAGTCATCTGCAAATAGTTGTGGAAAATCTGAGCAATTTATTCTCATCGCCAACCTTTGGGTTGATATCATACTATATAATTGCCGTTTTTATCCTATACAAACTTCTCTATAAAAGAAGCTCATATGATGTGAATGAAAAAAGAGCGACTAAATTTGCAATAATATCAATATTGTTAATTTGGTTAGTCTGGGAAGGTTATTTGTCATTTCTTATAGTGCCTCTAGGGATGATAGGAATATTTCCAGCTTTAGCTAATTCGCTAATAGTTGGTACTGTAATATTTTTAACTTTTATCACTGTATACTATGGCCTTCACGGGAAATACTTTACTACTCTTATGTTAGAACATATGCCATGGGTAATTGCTCCTGATAAATTTCTTCCATTTTTTTGGATATGGATAAATGCAATAATGGCAGGATTATTAAACGTGTTTGAGGTAAATGCTTTTTGGTATTTTGTTGATTTATTCTTTATATTTTTACTACCATCTTTATTTATTGGAACAAAAGTCCAAGAAAAACATGGCTTAAGGATTAAAAAACAAGACGACTATTTCGACGACTAATTATTCTTTATACTTTTTGGGAATAATGTCTATACCTAATTTTTCACCCACTTTCACAATGAAAGCTATAGCGAGTAGGCCTCCCGGGAGAGCGAAAACACCTGCAAGACCTAATCCTTTGAGCAAATCTGAAAACTGCTGATTTGCTTTTTCTAGCTCTTCTTTTGAGATGTCTTCATTATTAGTAACATATTTTTGATATATCTTTAACATCTCATTAGATTCTCGTGTCTCATTTGCAAGAATAGTTTGAATCTTTATTAAAGAGGATTTAATATTTTCGTTACCTTTGCTCAATGATGAAAAGATTTTATTAAAGATGTTAATGTCCATTATTTATCAATTCTTGAAATTCATTATTTTTTTTAAATGTAATATGACTAGGATAATATATCTACTTATATTAATAACTATCCCATTATCAAATATCCAAAGTAATGATGATATTGGTTATAAGTATTATCAAAAAGGGCAATATGATAAGGCATTAGAAATTTGGCGTGAAGAAGTAACTAAGGGGAGGAAAGAGGCTGTGTATAACATTGGCCTATTGTATTTTTTTGGTAAAGGTGTAGAAAAAAATATTCCCTTGGCATTTGATTATTGTAGACGGGCAGCACTTATGGGATCTGCTAGGGCACAAAATAATTTAGCCTTTATGTATATGAATGGGCAGGGAACAAAAAAAAATCTGCTTGCTGCTTATGCTTGGTCTGTAATCGCATTGGAAAATGGATATAATTCCCAAAGCATCAGAGATAGTGCTAGAATGCATTTTACACCTGCAATGCAACAGGGTGCTGACGAGCTAATAGATAAAATTAAAAAGAAAATAAATTATGAATGACCAAATAAAAATTAATGTAGAAACAACTTATTTAAGTAGTGAGTCAAATCCTGATGAGAATAAATACTATTTTCTTTATACGGTATTAATAAAAAATACTGGTGAAAAAAGTGCGAAATTATTATCCAGGCATTGGGTAATAAAAGATGATAATGGAAAAATACAAGATGTAAAAGGTGAGGGTGTAATTGGTGAACAACCTGACATTCAACCTGGTGAAGAATTTCAATACACTAGCGGCACGATGATAGAAACTTCACTAGGAACTATGAAGGGAAGCTATCACATGATTGATGACGAAGATAATTATTTTGATGCTGAAATACCAGAGTTTGTCCTGTCAGTTCCAAGAGTCATTCATTAAACTTTATACGTTAAATATGTGTAAGAAAATTTGTTTTCTAAATCATAGTTTCTTACCTCGTTGATCAGTGTCCATGATGAATCATCATATTTCGGAAAGTATGTATCGCCTTCTATTTTTTTATTTATCAAAGTTAATAAAAGATAGTCACAGTGGCCTAACGCCAATTCATATAATTTGGCGCCACCTATAATAAATATATCTTTTTCGGAGTCGCATTTTGATAATGCATCATCATAAGAACTTGCAGAAATAGCACCATCAACCCTAAATTTGTTATTACTTGATACTATGATATTTTTTCTGCCATCCAGTACCTTGCCAATCGATTCATAAGTTTTCCTTCCCATCACAACATTATGATTCATAGTAATATCTCTGAATCTTCTCAGTTCACCTTTTATAAACCATGGAATACCTCCTTTATGACCAATTATTCTATTACTACTATGAGCTGCTATGATTTTAATTGACATAATTTCTAGACTGAGACAGGAGCTTTAATATGATCATGAGCATCATAGTTTTTTAAATGAAAATCTTCAAATACATATGAAAAAATGTCATCGCGTTTATTGACAATTTCTAAGGTAGGTCTTTTTTTTGGTGACCTAGAGAGCTGCAATTTAGCTTGTTCAATATGATTTGCGTATAAGTGCGCATCACCTAATGTATGTATAAATTCTCCAAGCTCAAGCTCTAATGTTTTTGCAATCATATACGTCAGTAATGCGTATGAAGCAATATTGAAAGGGACGCCCAAAAAAACATCCGCGCTTCTTTGATAGAGTTGACAGGAAAGTTTATTATCAGCAATGTAAAATTGAAAAAGAGCATGACAAGGAGGAAGGTGCATTTTATCCAAATCGCCCACATTCCAAGATGCTACTATGTGTCTTCTTGAATTAGGGTTATTTTTTAAAGAATTCATTAGATTCGATATCTGATCTATATGTTTGCCGTTAGAATCTCTCCATGATCTCCATTGAACTCCATAAATTCTTCCAAGATCACCATTCTCATCTGCCCATTCATCCCAAATAGTTACTCCATTTTGATTTAGATAAGCGATATTTGAATCTCCTTTCAAAAACCATAAAAGCTCATGAACCACTGAAGGAAAATGTATTTTCTTTGTGGTTATGAGTGGAAAACTCTTAGCTAAATCAAACCTCATCTGATGCCCAAAACAAGATAATGTTCCTGTGCCGGTTCTATCTTCTTTTTTTGTACCTTCATTTAGGATCTTCTGAAGTAGTTCTTGGTATTCTTTCATGATGTCCGTCTATAGATAATTATTAAACCAATTAAAATCATGGGTATGCTAAGTAGATGTCCCATAGTCATCCAATCATAATAGATATAACCAATGTGTGCATCAGGTAATCGCACAAACTCAACAAGAAATCTAAAGACACCATAAAATAGTAAAAAATAACCACTAATAACTCCATAAACAGGTTTCCATTTACATATAAAAGCTAATATCGAAAATAAAACAATACCTTCCAGTGCTGCCTCATAAAGCATAGATGGATGTCGGGGAATGTTATCAATTGCAGAAAATATGACACCCCAGTCTCCAGATGTTTTTATGCCATAAAGCTCTGAATTGATGAAATTACCTATCCTCCCAAAAAAAAGTCCTATAGGAGCGTATATGGCTATAATATCAGTAAGATTATAAAAATTTACTTCGTAATTTTTTGAGAGATATGCCGCGCCTATTATTGCGCCAATCAACCCTCCATGAAATGATAGTCCACCATTCCATATAAAAAATATTTGCACTAGATTACTTAAGTAGAAATTTAAGTCATAGAATAAAATATAGCCCAGTCGTCCACCAATAATAGCTGATAAAAGTATTATTAACGTCAGTCTCTCAGCGACAGGTAAATCTATTTCAATCTTCCCAATTTTGGCAGCTCTGACAACTAAATAGTCTATAATAACGAATGACAAAGCGTACATGAAACCGTACCAATAGAGTTTGATTGTGAAGATCTCAAACATTATTGGGTTGATGTCGTGAAAGTATGTCATTAGTAAAATAAGATTATAGCAGCATGAGAGTAGACATATGAAAGAAATGAACAAGCTGATCAAAGAGAAGAGTCTCTACCTACAACAACATGCTGATAATCCTGTGCATTGGTATCCATGGTGTGAAGAAGCATTTGAGGTAGCTAAAAAAACTAATAGACCCATTATGCTATCAATTGGCTATTCTGCCTGTCATTGGTGCCATGTTATGGCTCATGAATCATTCGAAGACCAAGAGACTGCTGATATTTTAAATTCTCATTTCATCAACATAAAGGTAGATAGGGAAGAAAGACCTGATGTTGACAAAATTTACCAAATGTCTCAATCGATAATCACAGGTAAAAATGGAGGTTGGCCTTTAACTATATTTATGGATCATGAAAAATTTCCATTTTTTGGAGGCACATACTTCCCAAAAGAAGATAAGTATGGAATGTTATCATTTAAAAAGATTTTGACGAGAGTCATGGATTTTTACAAAAATAATCAAGACGATATTAAAAATCAAAACATTAATGTGCTTAATGTCTTCAAGAATTTACAATCAAGAGAAAATGAGGAAAAAATAATTGATCAATCATTGATTAATAAATTAAAAGTTCAACTGAGTTCAATAATGGATACAATAAATGGTGGGTTTGGATCAGCACCAAAGTTTCCACAGTTTCCCTCATTATCTTTTTATGTAGATAATTACTCTACGGAGTTAGAGAAATCTAAAATTCAACATACACTCGACAGAATGTGTGTTAGTGGAATAAATGATCATATTGATGGTGGCTTCTTTAGATATTCTGTTGATGATATTTGGATGATTCCTCATTTTGAGAAAATGCTTTATGACAATGGGCCAATGATGAGCATACTTTGTGATAGTTATATTGAATTTGATGATGAGTTTTATCTAAAAAAAGCCAATAGCATATATGAATGGGTTAATAAATGTATGACATCTAAAGAAGGCGTATTCTATTCAACAATTGATGCTGATTCTGAAGGGCATGAAGGCAAATACTATGTATTCACAGTTAAGGAAATCCAAGAATCTCTTACTGACAAAGATAAAGATTTATTAGAAACATATTTTCTTGAACTTGATAAGCCCAATTTTGAGGGGAATCATCACTTGCACTTAAAGAGAAAAAAGGAGGGTGATTTTAAAGGTAATATTAGTGATTTTTCTGAAACCTTCGAAAAACTATCAACATTAAGAAAAAATAAAAGAATGCCAAATATTGACAAAAAAATCCTTCTCTCTTGGAACTGCTTATACCTAAAAGGTCTTATAAAATTATATAAAATTACAAATAATCAAGACATAAAATCTACCATTGATAAAGCTTTAAATTTTATTGTTAATAAAATGGTAACAAATGAAACGATATTTTCTTGCTATAACGAAGGTGCATGCTTTCCAGGTTATTTAGATGACTATGCATTGTTAGGTTCTACCCTCATTGACTATTTTACATTAGATTGGAATGAAGGTTACTATAATCTATGTAATAGAATATGTTCTGATCTAATAAATTATTTTGAAGACATAGATAAGGGTGGATATTTTTTCACATCTAGTAAGCATGAAAAACTATTCTATAGACCTAAATCAATTTCAGATGATTCTATACCTTCTGGTTTAGTATACGCAACAAATACGCTCCTTTGTATGGGTTATATTTCTGGTAATGATGAATATATTCAATCTGCAGATCGCTCTCTGAAATACATATACAAATCTATAGATGAAAATCTTACTTCGTGTGTTAGTGCAATCAATTTACTTAATAACAAAAATATTGAAAAGGAGATTATAATCGTTCGTGCCGGTTCCGAAATAATGAATAATATAAAAAAGGACGTAAGATATTATAAAAAATATATAATTTGTATCGACAACAAACTTGATGATCTTCCGGATGCATTAAATAGTAAAGTCTCTAATAATGAATTTATCGCTTATCATTGTTCTGGAATGGTATGTGCTGAACCAGTAACATCAAGTAAAGATTTCGATAAATTGGTTATCGGTTAGTCAATAACATGTCTATTTTTTTAATATTAATCAGATTGCCTTTACTAATCTTGATAATAATAGCTGGTCTTATAACAATAGTTTTTTTCCCGAGTGATATAAAATCATTTAGGAACATACATTTTTCAATTATGATGAAATGGATGAAATGTCTATCATTCATATTAGGAATCAAAATTAAAATCATAGGCAGTCCTGATGTTTCATCCAGCTTATATGTGTCTAATCATGTTACATATTTAGATATTATTGTTATTAATCAATTACTGCCAGTAAATTTTATTGCAAAAGATGAAATATCTAAATGGCCCATAATTGGAAATCTTGCATCCAAAACAGGAACATTATTTATTAAAAGAGGCGATAGCAAGGACTCATCTAGAATGATAAATGAAATAAAAAATAGGTTAG
>MDSZ01037657.1_pt1 | contig 10651 bp, 3 predicted proteins | sample 811201 | NCBI WGS metagenome assembly MDSZ01 (sample SAMN05326647, study PRJNA326480) | marine metagenome | isolation source: seawater | place: Indian Ocean: North | collected 2010
AAAGATGCCAAACGGTATAACGCCGGAGGCAATCGAAATAAAGGAAGGCCCGTTCGTACAACCAGTGATAGTTCCGAGTTGGGGGATTTCTTTGAACGTACTAATCAAGATCTGAGGGATTAGATGGTTGAAGATGCACGACGAATCCAAGCGGAATTGCAGGGCCAAGCCGCAATTATGGGCGAAATGGATAAAGCATTTGCAAAGCAAATCATCACAACAAAAATTGCTCACAAGGTCTTGGGGCCGTTCTATTCAACGTGGTTGAAATTGAAAGGCGTAAAGACGGTTATTTTCAATCTTCTAGGACTTGAGAATAAGAGACAAGGGGAAGCAAACGCAATAGGGGAAGAAGAAAACGAAGCATTGGAAAAGAAAGCAACGCTTTTAGGATTCATCAAGAACTCGTATGTCCTAATAGCCGGTGCAGGACTCATGCTTATGGGTGTGATCGGTTTATTGCTCGCTCAATTTGTTGGGACAACGGAGATATTCGGGCAGACTATCGATCTTGCCCCTGCTTTCACTGCGGCGTGGGACTATGTTTCTGCATCGCTCACCAATTTCGTGTCAGGATTCATGGGGCTATGGGCTACCATGTCTGAATCAATGATGCAATTGTACACGCATCTGCGAGACACGGGGGCTTTGGATGCGTTGGCGGCGGCAGTTGCCACACTCTATCTCGCTATCACTGCTGTATTCGCAGGGATTTTCTTGGTACTGAATCAATTGGGAATCAATTGGGGTAGCATCTTCGGACTGATTGGCGATATATTCAGTGGCTTCGTTGATTTCCTAGTGAACAGTGGACTTTTGAATTACTTTGTGATGATAATCTCAACTCTAACCATAATTCTTTCAGTAGCCACTATGGTGATTGTCGGCATAATGGTGTATCTCGCTGACTTCGTGAGTTATTTCACAGGCCCACTATTCAACATAATTAGTGGGACAATTGGGATGATTGTGGATGTAATCACATTTGCCCTTGCACTCATCACCCTTCCATTCACGATTCTCTTTGCATTCATCACAGGCGGTTTTAGTGGTGTAAAGGATGCCGTCGATGAAAGGTTTGGCGCAATAACTGATACTGTTAAATCATTCATTGGCAACCTTAAGCAGACATTTAGTGGTGCTTTCGATCTAATAACCGCACCGTTTCAATGGATATATGACAAAATATCGTGGCTTCTTGACAAGGGTTCTGATTTGGGAAGCGTTTTGGAGGATGCTATTCCTGATTGGGCTTCGGGTGCGATGTCATCAATCGGAGGATTATTTGGAAATACAGGGGGGGTATTTACAGGCTCAGAAGGAGGATACCCTGTAATGATGCACGGAACTGAAGCCGTAGTCCCACTCCCTGATGGCAGAAGCATTCCTGTGTCAATATCCGGCGGTGCAGGAGGCGGGAGTTTCACCGCCAATATCTCAGTAAGCAGTACAGGCGGTGATGCTGATAAGATCGCTAAGGCGGTCAGCAAAGAAGTTCAACGAGCATTCAAGACACGGGCGAGGTCAGGTGGGTATGGGAGAGGAATCTGATGCCCCGGATTCAACTAATCAAACGAGATAGTAGTGTCTTAGAACTTGATGCGTCAGACATAACCTTTGATTTGCAACGAGCAATCACTAGCCATCCCGTTCCTGTCTTGGCAACGAGAATGGGAATGGATCTGAATCAAACAGCATTCTCAATCGTAGTAAGTGGTATATTCACAGATGATACTGATGCAACGGGTGGTACGGGGGCTTCTTTCACCATAGATACATCGAGAGCCGGAAGCAAAATCCCCGCTTCCACATGGTATAGCCAATACAGTAGTTGGAATAATGTGAAGGCAGATATGGATGGGGTCGAGATAACCTTTGCAAGCATGGGGCAGATAGATTCCAATCTAGGTGAAGATATTACTATTCAACTCAAGAATGGTTCGGGAAGCAACACAGTCGCTACGAATAGCATAGTCGTAGTGAACATATCTGGATCAGGCAACACAGATGATGTTGCTAACCTGATAGTTTCTGCCTTAAACAGCGCATCAGTCAAAGTGAATACGGCAACAACGGCAATTACTAGCATTTTCAGCATATCTCAACAAGAAGGTCAGCAACGGCATCTTTCTGCTGATCATCAGTCAATTAATATCGGAGTGGATAGTGATTTTGATGGAGAATTGGTGACAATTACTAACAAAACACTAGGGACATCAGGAAATTCAACCGTGACTGTTTCCAAAGATGACTCAGGCAAGGATTGGGACAAGCAGTTTATCGTCACAGGCATGAAAGGAGGAACTTCATCTCAAAAGATGACAATGGAGGACAAGGTGCAAGACGTATTGAACATGGCAAACATGAGTGCGGGAGGGGCATTGATTTCGGCTGATGTCCTCACTGGTTCCCTCATTGATGCTTCATTGGATACTGCAAGCCTTCTCCACATAGAGGACAGTCCTGTGGTAGCCAAGTATGTAATCGGCATCCGAGTTCCCTATGAGTCTCTTGCATCATCAACGACAGGTAATAGAGTTCTTCGACAATTCTTACTACCCGCAGGGCCGGGAACAGATTATTCGGCATCAAAGAATGATTTTACTTATGATCCGACTACAATAGTAGGCAGTGAAACTGTCAGGCCAAATCCATTCATAGAGCAAGGAGTAGCCATCCCTGCGGTTATTGAGAAATTTAGCCCCTCCTTTGAAGCAGGTAATGGATATTGGTCATACGAATTATCGCTGATTGCTCTTGAACAGTTGGTGGGTCTGTGAATGGGTATCGTCAAATTTCACAGCAAAGCAATTCGCCTTAATGGATTAACTGACGGTTTAGTTGTACCAACAGGGAAATTCAAAGAAGCCGGTGTGGATCTGCGAGCCACTGAGTTTGCTTCGACAGTCAAAGCAACCAAGAGTCATGCAACGAAGATAGGAAGGAAGCACATGGATTCCATGTCGAACCCCCTTAATGCACTAAGGGGTGCTTTCACCATTGATGCATATATCATTCCCGATTATGGTGGAGTGATAATCGAGAAGCCGGGTTCTTTCAAATTGAAGTACGGAGAGCCTTTTGCAACAGGCAAAATTACCTTTGAAATTCATACAAATGATGGAGGATATTTAATTTCCTCAACATTCGATGCACCTGTAAAGATGGAAAATAACTCAGGAGTGTATTCATCCTCAAGCAACGCCCATCGACCACAAGATATGACTCTAGGAGAACAAGGGCTAGTGTTGGTCACGGCTCAATATACTCAGAAGGAAGTTCGTTGCTTTGTCAATGGCGATCTCGTTGCATCCGTCAATCTAGGTGGCGATGGAACGCAGATGGCCGAGAACTCATCAGATATTTTCATTGGAGGCAGGGGTGGAGAGTTTAGAGGAATCATAGAAAGCGTCAGAATCAGCAAAGGAGTCATCAATCCCATACTTCAACCACTGACAAAGGGAACAGATACCTTTGGGCTGTGGGAGTTTAATGATGAATACGACACCCCTGAATTGTATTTCTTCGACAATGCAAGACCGGGAACACCAATGCAAGGCAGGGATGGGCCTGATACTCACGATGGCCTGATGGACATTCCAATGGTGGGCATTGGTTATGACTTCAGCACTACTCATTTCAAGATTAGAGATTATGCCGCCAATCCGGGGGGTGCTACTGATCGCTACACTGCTTTGGAGATGTTAGCATCTCTCACGCAGGGAATTGAATTGGAAGAAGTGAGAAACCAAACATGGTACACAGGGACTCTCGATTTAACTAGCGATACATACTTCACTGGTGTCAATTCAACCGTTCTGAATGCAGTAATCAATCATTCAGGGACTAGCCCCATAACCGGCATAGTGACACCGCCTGATTCTCAGAAAGTCAGATTCACAGATGAGGGATTGATTAGCACGAGTAGCACATCAACATTGAATCCTTCCATAAATAGGGTCGAGAGAGTCCGTATAACAGGGTTAGATTTCGCCAACGGCAGAATCAACTGCACATCAGTACACTTGGCTAACGATGCACAGAACGGTGGAGTGGATAACCTACCTGAGACTCAAGGGCATTTGTTTGCCCACACCAACGATACCCCTGTATGGTTCACTCTTGGTAAAGCAGATCTGCTACTTGACCCCGGAAACGATGACACTCATGCAAGCGTCACAGGTCAAAGGACACGAGCAAAGGACACATTCACGTTGGCTCAATTCACTCAAGGACAACGCTTCGCTGATTCTTCCGCCAATTCAAATGACGCATACTTCTTCTCCACTAAAAGCAGAAGCACAGCCTCAACTGATGCAAATACGCTGTATGAACCAAGTGAGACATACGGAGGAATGGGTGCTGTCACATCTTACACATTAATGGAAGGTGATTTCTTTCTGAAAATGCTTCCCATCCCCGATGAACAAAAGGTTAAGCAAACCATACAGGGAATAGCGAATACCTTCTATTATTCCAATGATGATGTTGCTACTGCTTCATTGGTTTCTGAGAACGAAAGGATAAGAGTCACAGAACCAACCTATCATGGTTCAATTAGCAAAGTAATCAACAAGGCAACTAGCGTAGGTGCAGTGGAATCCGGCGGTTCTAATGTATTCAATCGAATAGTAGTGGAACATGGCATAGGATTCTATGAAACCGGAATTAGTCAAAACTTGTTTGCTTCGACAAGAGATGAGATAGTTGCGATTGCTGTATCGGATCCTAAACCGTTCATGTTGAAAGGTCTTGATACCGAACACACTGCCGAGTTATCAAACGGTGTGCCAACCAATGACAATTACATTCGGCATCTCACTCCTGAGAATAAAACGAGAATAGCAGTGATTGATTCTCCATCCGTTCTCACATCAGCAGGAGGGCCGAACAAAATATTGGTTCATTACGATGCTATTGATTTGACAGGAGAAGTAGTGGCGGGAACCGGACTTGCCAATGCAGGTGTTAGCGGGGCATCAGCCGCACTCAAATTCCGCAAGGATCATGCTACGGGAAATGCGGCTTATTTGGTCGTGCGTAAGACCGTTCCCTGTGGTAGTGCCGTCTTCGGTGGTCGAACAGTCTCAGATTGGCTTAGACGGCCTTATTCGGGCAATCAAACAAGCACTTCAGCCATAGCCCTGACTATCACTGCCCCCGGTGGGCTGATGAGTCTGCCAACAACTACGTTCAATGACAAGCCGGGATCGCATACTCTTACATCAAACCCCACAGGAGACATTACTCCCTCTCCATTCATCAATATTGAAGATACGGTGTATTCAGTCGGCACTTCTATTGGAGGATATGGTAGGCCAAAGCCCGTTGCAAGCATCAATACTCCTGATGATACGAGCAACGCTGATTATCACATTCTGTATGTGACAACAGGCGGTGCTACCAATAGAACGAGTCACACTTCAACCAAGATAACACCTTCTAGTTTCAGAAGAAGCACTCTTTGTGGCTTCGATGTTATTGACAACGAACTCACTGCTAGTGATCATTACGTCTTAGTACACCCAAGCAACAGGAGTCGGTATAACGCCCTTTCTGATGTGGCTATGTCCTCCAATTCACCAAAAGATACGGCAACAGCCACTCTTGAACGGACACTAATGAGAGGGAGGATAGAGGAAATCACTCCTATGATGGGCGAACAAGGCTCATCGAAGGTCGATATTAGGGGGCGTTCCTTGTTGATGGACATCGCAGATCACCGTTCTTCCCGTGACTTCAATCTCGGTCAAGGCTCACCTGTCAAGGAGATAGGAGACATGGGAACGCCCACAGTCACTATGACTCTAGGGGGATTGGGTCAAGGTGGAGTCGATATTCAACCAACGTATGCCGAACACCCATTCCTGCCCGGTTGGAAGGACAAGATAGTGGGGGCGGGCAACGCATCTGTTCGTAATGACAAGCAGACATCCACATACTACGCATCCACGAGAGCCGTGACTGAGATTCCACTGTTCCCTTCGATGTTCTTCGATGTGGATGGCTTGGTTGCGGCTGACAATGATGCAAGGACACCACTCCCGTCTGACAAGAGGTTCAAGATGACTGTGGATTGCACGATGGCTACCAACAGGCCGGAGATGAGGGAGAACGAGTCAAGGTTCGTTGCAGATTGGGGGCAGATAAGCCCTGTGTCTGCCTTTGAAGTGACTGATCAACTTACATCTTGGGCAACGGGAACAGGGAGGTGGTTGATTAGATGCCAACGACCATCTGTTCAAGCAGTAGTCACAAATTTCGCAACTGGATTTAGTCATGCTACTTTGACGGTGGATGATGCAACCGCATTTGACGAAGCAACAGGGGAGAGAGGGCTTGCAAGCAATTGCGAAGATGACTTCTATGTGACAATAGGAGAGGGAGTGTTGAATGACGGATATGGATTAGTAGCAAAGGCATCCCATTTAACAAGCACAACACTGAAGATTCACAAGAATGACATTTGGAACCCCCTTGATACTTCAAGCAATATCAACCAAGCATCAACAGGGATAGATGCAGGAATGACTGTCACTCTTGGTGGCTTCTTAGTCATTGATGACGATGCAGGGTCAAGTGATTCATCTGATATAATTCTCTCAATCAATGATTGGGGAACAATTAGTATGGAAACCTGCGCCACTAAAATCTATCATGGAATAAAGGCATTAATTGGAGTGACAGTTAATGCAATATCCAAAGACCCGAACAATCCCAATCGCTTCATTATACTAGATGGCCCCAATATGGAAGCGTTTGAATGGGATCCACTTGAAAGCAACGAGTCTGCCAACGACAGGCAATCACTTCACCCAATCATTTGTCAAACAAACTATCTTGCATTGAAGGGTAAGAAATCAGACGGACTTTCACTTGAATATGTAAGGCCATTAGAAATTGATTTCAGCGATATTGCAAATACAATGGGAGACTTCAATCTATGCGTGGATGAAGTCGTTAGGCGAATCAACATGGCAGGACACCCTCAAGCCAAGAACAGTCAAGGTGGTAGTGCCTTCGATCCGCCCCCTCTTTTCAGTGGGGCTGTTGGTGCGCCCTCACTTCATGCTGATACTGGAACGCACATGGGTTATGTTCGGGCATTCATAGGAACGAATACTGAAAGCAGGGATGGAGAGGCAGGAATCTCCATTGTGATACACAGCACAGTGCCGGGTGCATCGGGTCGAAACTTCAACGTCAAACTGAGCAATAAGACACCCTATGCATGGAAACCGGCGCAAGTAATCGGCTATGGTGGATTGTTGGCGAGCAACAGCAGGTTGTATCAACCTAACCTAATACCCTCTCCGATGCCGATAGGGGCTGATGGAGAGAGTTTTGTGCCGATCTCGACATTCAGGGGCGCACCGTCAGGAAGTGCCTTAGATTCGACTAATTCCATACGATCCTACAATGGACTTGGTAGTTCATTCAAGGTCACGACAGTAGCAAGCCCAACCAGTGAGACACTACTAGGTGTTGCAGTAGCAGGAGTCACTATGACAAGTCCAACACTATCGGCTTTCAACACGGAAACATCTCTTGCTCATCTCGCTGTCAGCGTGAAGACTGAAGACTATCTGAAGAGGATAACCAAATCCATTAGTTCGACAAGCAAGGGAATACTGAGAGTAGGCAACATGATTGCTGACTTTGAAGGGATAGATCAGCAAAGGTTGGATGATTCAACAGATGTTATGACTAATTGCTTCTTCATTCGGAACATCACTCCCCGTGATACCATGACTGATTTCATTGAGACATTCTATGACAGCGATGGTTCGGCAATAGGAGGGATCGAAGTCGAGTTGATTTACCCCGGAACAGATTCAGAAGGCATCGTCTATTTCGGAGGGGGTCATACAGGAGTCACCTTCGACATCAGCGATGGAACGGCAAACGATTACAGCGATGACTTCCCTCATCATTACTCCAAAGGGCCGACAGGGTTCTCCGGCTATCAGAACCTACATGAAGTCAGCACGGCATCTGCTGTCTTGGACTTCACCAACATCACGAACAACGACACCATCAATGACAATACGTTGCGTGGCATTCATCACAAGTTGGTCGATAAGGGCAACGCAAGTCTAGGCAGGGCTTTGCTTTATGTACGTCTGAATGAAGCAACGATTAGTGGTTCAGCAGATTCAGATTACAATCAAAGTGCGAACCACATTGTCGAAGATCTATACGGAAGCCCGTTGAGAGTCACAAGAGGTACGATAGCAAGCACCCTATCGACAGCGACAACGGGCGGGGGTGCGCCTACCAATATTTCGATTGCCGATAGCACTCATTTTGATGATGCAGGTACGGGCTTTGTAGGAGGAAGTTCATTCACATGGACTGGTAGGATAATCGGTACACCGGGGCAACTCACAGGTGTCAATAACGTACCGAACACTCTCAACATCGGTGCAGAAGTGACTCAGACTTACCCCTCAAACCCCGGTAGCGGAACAGTGAGATACGATTCAGGAAGTTTGATCTCATCTAATGGCCCTGCTAATTCCGTGGATGGCACATCAAAGGGATTGGAATTTCATGCAAATGCCGTAGCGACTCACTATTGGACTGGCTCAACCACCAATGCCGAGTATGGGCCGATGGCTGATTTCGATGTCACAGAGGATTTCACGATCAGTGCTTGGTTCAAACCATCCCATAGTGGCAATTATACTGATAGCAACGAAGCGGCATCCGGCCCGATAATCACGGGGAAGGACAAGAACGGAAGGAATTGGGGGCTATACCTAGCAGGTCAATGGGGAACCACTGGTGACGGGACAGGCATTGCCCATCAACAGATAGGATTCCACTTCATCTTCCATGATGGAACCAACTACCGTTCAGTTTCATCCAATTATACAGAAGGAATCAGGATAAACAAATCCTCATGGAACAACATCGTGGTCAAGAAATCAGGGGGTGCTTCACCATTAGTCATCATGTATCTTGGTAGTACAGGATACCGCCTCGGTAGCCATACTAGTGATCAAGCGGGCCAACTTGCTCTAACATTGACATCCATCAATACACTAACTGGCCCCGCAGGTGGAGTACATAATGCAAACATTCCTCAGAATTTAGGATCAAGCGCACAGAACAAAATGTGTTTCATCGGCCTATCCACCATCAGGAACTTGATTGCCACACCTAATACTACGAAAGGCCCGTGTCAGGTGCAGACAGTCAATAGTGCCACATACAGTATGCATTGTGGAACTACTGATGCACAGAATCCCTATCTCTATAACACATCCACTGCGAATAATAGTTGGCTTTGGAATACGATTCTTTCTGAGGTTGCAATATTCAATCATGTAGGTGTTAATCAAGCAGTAATATTCGGTGGGAGGTCGGTATGGTGACGCAGTACAGGAAGCAACTCTATCCCGCTAGAACAAAGGCGTTCGCATCTAGCACAGGTTATCCGGCAAGTGGCTTCTTCGCTATGCACATCACCTATCCCGATACCGAGTACGGAGATGCTGTGACTGATTGGGAATACGGCACGAACACCAATGATCAATGGGGTCAAGGTCTGACAGTCATCGTTCGCACCCCTCTTGCTACTGCTTCTGCCCCTGCGGAGGACACTAACGTGATTGTAGTGGATCTGAAGCAAGCGGCTACTGATGATACGAATAGCAAGACCTACGACTTAGGTACGGAGGAAGCCACTCGACTCATAGCGGCCAAGATAAACAGCCGTAGGGTCAAGCAAGTAGGTGAACACAGTCAGACTCGCTACCTGAGAGCGAGATACGTTAGGATGTCAGGCAAGCCATCTTACACAGGAACAGCCAACATTGCCAAGAATGCCACTACTCTTCGTGTTGAATTGAATGGTGCTTACCGCAACGGTTTCCCATCAGATATGCCTCAAACCGGCACACTGACTTATACTGATGGAACTCAAACCAATGTTTCTCTTGCTTACACAGCCGTGTCTGCTTTCAGAAGAGGGCCACGAATTGATGAAGGGGATGTAGCCGAACAGACATCCTTTGTGGATTTCACAATTCCCACTCTTGAGTCGGCCATCACTGAGGTTGCCGCTTCCTACCCTGATACTTTGAATAATACAACCGTATCAATTCCCGGTGAACCTGCGAAGCACACCATCGTTTTGACTTGGGAGAACACTACACCCAACACAGCAGGAGGATATTGGGGTGCGGCCAATGGTGGCCCGATAATTCAGGGACTAGGTGCATCTGTTCCTATATGGTATCTAACTGCAAAACCGATGGATGGCGGCAACATGGGCATCCCTGCACCGGGCTACAACTCAAGAGGCTCGACAGCGATTGCCCATACTTCGGGACACGGTTATGTCCGATTTAGCATTGAAGGACTCAATTCCTGCAACCTGCCGGACATACCACCCCCTGATTACACTGTCACGAAGCCATCGATCTCCCATATTACGAAAGCAGACCATAGTACCACCGGATCTAACAACGTAAAATTGGCTGAAATGGAATATGGGACTACCTTCCCTGCCACTTCGGGAGATATGTTTCACCTAAACAACGGATATAGGGCGACAGCAACGAACAATTCTAACAATATGCTCGCAGATTCTCGTGATAATCTTACCAATATCTCATATGTTGGCAACTTTGAGACAGCAGGA
>MDSZ01108088.1_pt1 | contig 10651 bp, 11 predicted proteins | sample 811201 | NCBI WGS metagenome assembly MDSZ01 (sample SAMN05326647, study PRJNA326480) | marine metagenome | isolation source: seawater | place: Indian Ocean: North | collected 2010
AGCCTTATTTGAAGGGAGAGTAATAAATAAGCTTCAAAACGGTTTTAATTTGTCAAAAATAATAAAAATCTTTTTTAAAAATAAAAAATTTAATCTTTTGTTTCAGATAGATATAAAAAAACTTTTTTTTGCTACTAGAAATAAAAACATTTTAAGTGCAATTCCCAAACATTTATTTGAGGTGATAGCAATTTTTTCTTTAGCATTTTTAGTAATTTATTTACTTGAGGGTGGAAAAAAATATGGTGAAATAATAATCTTACTTGGTTTATTTTCTGCTGCAGCATTTAGAATTTTTCCTTCAATAGTAAGTATAGTTTCTTCATTACAATCTATTCAATTTAATTTACCATCACTAAACATACTTATGGGAGAGTTTAACAGACCGAATTATGAAAAAAATAAGCAAACAATTAATAAAAAAATTAATTTTAAAAAGCAAATTTCATTACACGATATTTGCTTTAAGTATCCGGAAAAAGATTATTTAGTTCTGAATAAATTAAACTTAACTATTAAAAAAAATAAGATAATTGGTATAGTTGGAGCAAGCGGATCGGGAAAATCAACTTTAATTGATATTATATTAGGCGTCATTAAACCTACAAGTGGCGAGGTAAGAATAGATGGGAAGAAATTAATCGATAAAGACGTTAATCATTGGACTAAAAAAATTGGCTATGTTCCTCAAGGAGTTTATCTTTTAGATGATACAATAGAGAAAAATATTGCTTTTCAAATAGATGGCAAGAATATTAATTATGATAAAGTTATTAAAGCAGCGAAAATTGCACAAATACATAATTTTATTTCATCATTGCCCTATAAATATAAAACAAAAATTAGCGAAAAGGGTTCAAATTTATCTGAGGGTCAAAAACAAAGAGTTTCTATTGCTAGAGCTTTATATAATAATCCTGAAGTTTTAATACTTGATGAAGCATCTAGCTCACTAGATTCAAAAACAGAAAAAAATTTTATTCAATCTTTAAAAAAAATCAAAGATGGCAAAACTATCATCATAATATCACACAGATTTTCTATATTAAATCTATGCGAGCAAGTTTATTTATTTGATTTAAACAAGAAGTTTAAAAAGATTGATAAAAAATTTGTAAAACAAATAGCCTAAATATGAAAAAAAAAATAATATGTTTTGATATTGATAATGTAGTTTGCAGTACCAAGTCTTCAAATTATAAAAAATCTAAACCAAATAAAATCGCGATTTTGAAGATTAATGAACTATTTGATAAAGGTCATAAAATTATACTTTTTACAAGCAGATTTATGGGAAGAACTAAACAAAATAAAAAAAAATCTTATCAATTAGGCTATAATCTAACAAAAAAACAGCTTAAGAATTGGGAAGTAAAATATAATAAATTAATAATGGGTAAACCATCTTACGACTTAATAGTTGATGATTTATCAATCTATTTTAAAAAAACATGGGTTAAAGATATTGATAAATATTTATAAGAAATGATCGATTTTAAAAAATATAAAAAAGATTTAATACAAACTTTTAATCAAAAAAATTTAGAAACAGATACTAAAGTTTTGTTCAACGAAATCAAAAAAACTTGGAAATTGAACAAAAATTTTTTTATTTGTGGTAATGGGGGAAGCGGGGCAAATGCAGTTCATATTGCGAATGACTTCTTATATGGTGCGGGAGTATCCAATAAGAAAGGCCTTAAAGTTGAAGCCCTGACTTCAAATCCAGCAGTTATAACCTGTTTAGCTAATGATATTAGCTATGACAAAATATTTTCTGAACAAATTAAAGTAAAGGGAGAAAAAAATGATTTATTATTAGTTTTATCTGGAAGTGGAAATTCAAAAAATATTATTAATGTCTTGAAAGAAGCCAAAAAATTAAAACTAAGAACTTTTGCTATCCTAGGCTTTGATGGGGGAAAATGTATTAAGCTTGCTGATAATTTTATTCATACAAAAATAAAAGATATGCAGATTAGCGAAGATTTTCAAATGATCTTATTAAACATGATAATGAAAGCATTAAGCAAGATTAAATTATGAAAAAAGTATTAATCACCGGGGGGACTGGGTTTATTGGATCACACTTAGCTGAAAAATTTGTTGAAAAAGGCTATAAAGTAACAGTTTTCGACAGATATAATCCAAATTACAGTCTCGGAAACCTAGAAAATTCAATTTACAAAAAAAAAATTAACTTTGTATTTGGCGATATAAGAGATTTTGACTCAGTAAATAATGTAATAAAAAAAAATGATATTATTTTCCATTTAGCTGCTTTAATTGGTATTCCTTATTCTTATTTATCTCCAAATGCTTATATAAAAACTAATGTAGAGGGAACTTATAATGTTTTAGAATCTTGTAAAAATAATAAAGTTTCTAAAGTTATAATTACTTCTACAAGTGAGGTGTATGGATCTGCTAAATATATGCCAATGGATGAAAAACATCCTTTACAACCACAATCTCCTTATTCTGCTAGTAAGATATCTGCAGACAATTTAGCCATGTCATATTTTTACTCTTTTAACTTACCAGTTAGCATTATTAGGCCTTTTAACACATATGGTCCCAGACAATCTCAGAGAGCTATTATTCCTACAATAATAAATCAACTTAAATTTAATAAAAATCAAATTATTGAGCTTGGTAATTTAAAACCCACAAGAGACTTTTCTTTTATTGAAGATACTTGTTCTGCATTTTTACAGTTTGTAAATTCAAAAAAGTGTATTGGAAAAATAATAAATATTGGTTCAGGGAGCAATATATCAATTTTTAAACTTGCTAAACTCATTGCAAAACTTATGAATAAGAAAATTATATTTAAAAATTCTATGAAGAGAGTTAGGCCCAAGTCAAGCGAAGTCCTTAATTTATGTGCTTCAATTAAAGTTGCAAAAAAAGATTTGAATTGGTCACCTAAATATTCGGGGACTCAAGGTTTAATAAAAGGATTAACAAAAACAATTGAGTGGTACCAACGCAAAAAATCAAATAATTCATTATCAAGTAAAAAATATATTTTTTGATAGTTTTTAGTAAAAATTAATTATGAATATTTTACTAGTTAATCCTGGGCGTAGAAATTATTTTGTTAAATATTTCTTAGATTTATCAAAAAAATATAAATTAAAAATATATATGATAGATCCTGATAAGAATATACCAAGTTTTAAAGTTTCAAGTAGAACTAAAAATTTTATCTGTCCAATTGTAAAAAATAAAAAGATTTTTAAAAGATTTTTAAAAAGGTTTATAAAAATAAATAAAATTAAAATTATTTTTCCATTTTCTGAATATGAGCAAGAAATTCTTTCTACAGAAAAAGAATATTACAAAACTAAAGGTGTTGAAATAATTATTTCAAATATTAAAACTATAAAGATTTGTAGCGATAAAGTTAAGACTTCAAGTTTCCTAAAGAAAATCAAAGTAAACTCTCCATCTTTTATAAATTTCAAAAAAATTAAAAACAATTTACCTATTATCGCAAAAAAAAGGTTTGGAAGTGGAAGCAAATATCAGTTTATAATTAAAGATAAGAAACTTCTTCCTTTTCAATACGATAAAAGTTTAATTTATCAAAAGTTTTACAATTTTCAAGAATATGGGATGGATATTTTAAATGACTTAAAGGGTAATTTTTTACATTTTTCTGTTAGAAAAAAGTTAGCTATGAGATCAGGAGATACTGATAGAGCACTCTTAGTTAATCCTAAAAGATTTTCAAAAATTGCTAAAAAGCTTAGTAAAAATTTAAGGCATATAGGAAATTTAGATGTAGATTTTTTAATAAATAAAAACAAAATTATAATTCTTGATTTAAATCCAAGGTTTGGGGGTGGATATCCTTTTACACATGAGTACGGTTATAATTATATTGAAACACTTATAAAGCTTGTAAAAAAAAATAAAGTGAAAAAGTTTAAAAATTTTTCCAACAAAAATAATCTTTTTTCTAAAGGGATAACTATTCATAAACATTAATGAAATCTAAAAAAATATATATAATAGCTGAAGTAGGCCCGAATCATCAAGGTTCTCTAAAAATTGCTTTAGAATATATAAAACAATTATCAAAAATAGGTGTTGATGCAATCAAATTTCAAATTGGTATTGCTGAAGAACACTATTCCTTAGACTCTTTTAAACCTAATTATCAAAAAAAATCCAAAAATAAAAATAGTATAAGAACCGAAGCTTCAAAAAGACTTTTAAAACATAAAGACCATATTAAACTTTATAAGGAGTGTAAAAAATATAAAGTCGACTATATATGTTCAGCATTCGATCTTGAAAGTTTGAAGTTTTTATATAAGAATACAAAGTTTCCATTCATAAAGATTCCATCAGGTGAAATTCAAAGCATTGACACTTTAAAATTTATTTCAAAAAAAAAAGGAAAAGTTATTTTATCGACTGGTATGGCTAATATTCAGGAAATAAAACAAGCTATGAATATATTAAAAAAAAATAATGTTACTCTATTACATTGTGTAAGCTCGTATCCAACAAAGTTAAGCGATTTAAATTTGAATTTTATGACAAAATTAAAAAAAATATTTAAATGTTCTGTTGGTCTTTCAGATCATTCCCCAGGCTACTTAGCCCCTATTATTGCTACCTCCCTCGGAGCAACAATAGTTGAAAAACATGTTACATTTAATAAAAAACTAAAAGGCCCTGATCATTTATCATCTTTAACAATTAGGGAATTTAAAGAAATGATAAAACTTGTTAGAGAAACGGAAACAATTCTTGGTAAAGACAAAAAAATATTGTCGTCTGATGAAAAGTATAATTCAATGGCAGTTAGAAAAAGTTGCGTATCAAAGCGTGATATAAGCAAAGGAGAGATTATAAAAATGAGGGATATATGTTTTAAAAGGCCTGGAACTGGCGTTTCTCCTCTTTCAATTTCAAAAATAATTAATAAAAAGGCAAAAAGAATAATTAGAAAAGATAAAATTATAAAGAAGGAAGATTTTTATTAATTTATGAGTAATAAAACATTATTTACTAAAAAATTAGAAAAATATCTTCAAAATAAAAATAAGAGGTTACATGACCCAATTTTTTTTGGTAACGAAATAAAATATCTAAAAAAATGTATAGAAACAGGCTATGTTTCTTACGTAGGAAAATTTGTTGATGAATTTGAAAAAAAATTAAGTATTTTTACAAAATCAAAATATGTAGTAGCCACTTCTTCAGGAACTGCAGCTTTGCATCTTGTTTTAGATTATTTAAATGTAGGACAAAATGATGAAGTATTACTCCCGGGATATACTTATGTAGCTACTGCCAATGCAGTAAAGTATTGTAAAGCTTCTCCAAATTTTGTTGATATTGATGAAGAAACTCTAGGAGTTTGTCCGAAAAAACTTAATGCTTACTTAAATAAGATTGCTATTCAAAAAAGAAATAAAACTTATAATAAATTTACAAATAAGCAGATTAAAGCCTTAATAATTGTTCATGTATATGGTTTGTCTTGCAAGGTAAGTGAAATAAAAAAAATATGCAAAAAATATAATATTGAGCTTATTGAAGACGCAGCGGAAGCAGTTGGATCATTTTATAAAAATAAACATTTAGGCACGCTTTGTAATTTTGGGATACTTAGCTTTAATGGCAATAAAACAATCACATCTGGTGGAGGAGGGGCTATTTTGACAAAAAGTAAAAAAATTGCTGAAACACTTAGGCATTCTTCAACGCATGCAAAGCTAAAAATTAAATTAGACCATTTTCACGATAAAATTGGATTTAATTATAGAATGATAAATTTAGCTGCAGCAGTAGGTTGTGCTCAATTAGAAAAACTTGCAACTATACTTACTGCAAAAAGAAAAATTTATAAATCATACGAAAATATTTTTAATAATAACAAAGAAGTTAAACTTGTAAGAGCTCCAAAATATTGTAAATCAAATTATTGGCTTAATACCTTAATATTCAAAAATAAGATAGTTAAACAAAATTTTATTAAAACTTTCAAAAAAAAAGGTTTTAGTTTGAGGTATACTTGGAGACCTTTAAAATCATTAACAATTTTCAAGAACTGTCCATCTGATAAATTAGAAATTAGTAAAGATATTTTTGAAAGATCAATCAATTTACCGAGCAGTCCTATACTAGGTTTTAAAAAATGAAAAGAATTATCGCCTATTCAGTGGCAAGATCAGACCTGTATAGGTACTATCCTATTTTAAACAAGCTTAATAAAAGTAAAAAAGTAGAACTTAGAATTGTTGCATCTCATATTCATTATATGAAAACTTTTGGAAAAACTTATAGAGAATTTGGAAAAGATTTTAATATTGAGAAAAGAAAAGTAATTAATTTTCTTAAAGACGACGCAAACTCTATGACAAAAAAGATTAGTGAAGAAATAATTTTTTTTTCTAAAATTTTAAAAAAAAGAAAACCGGATGTAGTTATAGTTTTGGGAGATAGATATGAAATGTTAGCACCTGTAACAGCGTGCATACCCCATAATATACCCGTAGTACATTTTTTTGGAGGAGCAATAACGCTTGGAGCAATTGATGAATTGGTTAGACACTCAATTACTAAAATGTCCCATTTGCATCTTACAGCTCATAAAATTTATTCACAAAGGATAAAGAAAATGGGAGAAGAAAGCTGGAGAATTAAAACTATAGGTATGCATGATTTACAAGTTTTGAAAAATCAAAAACAACTTTCTCTTCATGAAATTAAAAAACAAATTAAACTTAATTTAAAAAAAAAAACATTACTTGTCACATTTCACCCAACTTCAAGAGAGAAAATTTCATTAAATATGCAAATTCATAACTTATTAAAGGCGATTTATAAATCAAACCATCAAGCTATTTTTACCTATCCTAATTCAGATCTAGGATATGAAACAATAATCAAAAAAATTAAAAACTTTTGTAAAAAAAACAATAAGTATAAATTAATTAAATTTACTTCTAAAACTCTCTACTCAAATCTGTTGAAAAATTGCATCTGTATGATTGGTAATTCTTCTAGCGGTATAGTAGAGGCTGCAAGTTTTAAGTTACCAGTTATAAATTTGGGCTTGAGGCAATTTGGAAAAGTAAAACCAAAAAATATAATAAACTCTAATTTCAAATATAAAAATATTGTTAATTCTATATCTAAAGGATCTTCAAAAAAGTTTAAAAATTCTTTAAGAAATTTAAAAAACCCTTATGAAAGCAATATCAACTTAAAGAGTGTTTGTGATTTCATTGTAAAAAAATATAATAAGGAAAAACTACTATTAAAAAAGTTTAAATAAATGAAAAAAAATATTTTAAATTTGTACACTATTAGAGATACCTCAAGTATACAGAGCTCATTGTATAAGCTTGATAAAAATAAGGATAAATGTTTGGTCGTGACAAATAATACAAAAAAATTACTAGGAACATTGACAGATGGTGATGTAAGAAGAGCTTTAATTAATGGTATTGATTTTTCACAATCTATAAAAAAAATATACAATAAAAGACCATTTTATATAAAAGAAGAGAAAAGAAATAAATTGCTCAAAAATATTTCTAGAAAAATTTTTCGGAACTACAAAATAATTCCAATTATTAATAGAACCAAACAATTAACTGATATCATCTTTCAAAATTCACTCAAAATCGTCAATAATAAAAATACAGGATCTAAAATCTTTGAAAAAGAGATACCTGTTGTAATTATGGCCGGTGGAGAGGGAAAACGATTATTGCCTCACACAGCTATAATTCCTAAACCTCTTATTCCATATAAAGGAAAATCCATGATAGACCATATAATAGAGCGTTTTAAAAGTTGTTTTTTTAATACATTCATAATCACTTTGAATTATAAAAGTAAATTAATGGAGGCTTATTTTTCTAGTGATAAATCAAACTCAAACATAAAATTTATACATGAAAAAAAACCACTAGGCACAGCCGGATCACTTAAGAAAATTAATACAAAAAAAATAAAACATTTTTTTGTAGTCAATTGCGACTCTTTGATAAAATGTGATTATAATTCAATTGTAAATTATCATTTGGAGAGTAAATATGATTTGACTATTGTAGTTTCAAAAAAAACTGAAGTATTCAATTATGGATCATGTGCGATAAATAAAAAAGGAAATTTATTAAAAATTAATGAAAAACCTCATACTACTTTTTTAGCGAACACAGGTTTTTACTTTTTAAATTCTAAAGTATTAAGATTAATTAAAAAAAATGAAAGCATCGATATGAACGATTTAATTGAAAGACTAATTAAAAAAAAATTTAAGATAGGTGTTTTTCCTATTCACGAGTCAGATTGGCAAGACCTCGGAACTTGGACTAAATTCTGATAAATAAAACAGATATTTTAAAATGATAGCTGGTAAATCTATATTGGCGATTATTCCTACTAGACTAGGCAGCAAAAGGTTAAAAGAAAAAAATATAATAAATTTCAAAAATAAGCCTCTTTTTATATGGTCTTATATTTCTGCAAAAAAATCAAAATATATAGACAAAATATTAATCTCGACTGAAAGTAAAAAAGTGATAAACATTGCCAAAAAATACGGATATAGATCGAATGTATTAAGAGATAAAAAACTTTCACAAGATAAAACAAAATCAGAAGAAGTAATTTTTGATATAATTCAAAAAAATAAAAAATATAAGTATTTTATACTTTTGCAACCAACTTCTCCTCTACGAAATAATTTTGATATTGATAGATCGATAGAGTTATTGATTAAGAAAGATAAAGATTTTTTAGTATCAGTCAATAAATCGAGTAATAAATATAATGGTGCAATTTATATTAATAAAATAAATAATTTTCTTAAAACAAAAAAATTTTCAAAAAAAAAAAAAATTCTTTTTAAGATGTCGTCAAAAAAATCAATAGATATTGACAATTTAAAAGATTTTAAAAAAGCAGAAAAAAATTTTGAGAATAATTGCTAGACTAGACATAAAAAACTCAAATCTTATAAAAAGTATAAATTTAGAAGGATTAAGAGTCATCGGTGATCCAAATACATATGCTAAAAAGTATTATGAAGATGGAGCAGATGAATTGATATTTATGGACTTGGTTGCAAGTTTATATAATAGAAATAATTTGCATGATATTATTAAAAAAGTTTCAGAAAAAGTATTCATACCAATTACAGTAGGTGGAGGCATTAGATCAATTGATGATGCTTTAAAAATATTTGATTCTGGTGCTGATAAAATAGCAATAAATACTGCTGCAATAAAAAATCCTAACTTAATAAAATATTTAGCACAAAGATTTGGTTCACAAGCAATTGTTGTTTCAATTGAAGCAAAAAGAAAGAGAGAAAAAGGTTGGGAGGTCTATATTGAATCGGGTAGAGAACAAACTGGAGTAGATGTTGAAGACTGGGTTAAAAAAATTTCTAGCTTAGGATGTGGAGAAATTTTAGTAACTTCCATAGATCAAGAGGGCACAGGAAAAGGTTTTGACCATGAATTATTAAATGTGGTAACAAAAAATACATCGGTTCCTACTATTGCAAGCGGTGGCTTTGGAAAATTAGAAGATGTTAGGGTAGGGTTTATTGACTCAAAAGTTGATGCAATTGCAATTGCAGATGCAATACATTTCAATAAAATTACTCTAAGACAAATAAGAGAAAAAGCTTTAGATTTAAAATTAGATATAAGAGATTTTGATCAATGAAAAAAATTTCAATATTGAATTATGGTTGTGGCAATTTATTAAGTATTAAAAGAGCGGTTGAAGAAATAGGACATCAATCTGAGATAATTACTGAAGCAGATAAAATTAAAAAAGCAGAGTTCGTTATTTTACCAGGTGTCGGTGCGTTTGAGAATGCAATGAAACTGTTAAAAATTAAAAATTTTGTAGATCCTCTTAAGGAAATAGCTTTAGAAAAGAAAAAACCAATCCTCGGTATATGCTTAGGCATGCAACTTTTATTATCAAAAAGTTTCGAAATGGGTGAGCATGATGGTTTAAACTTAATTTCAGGTAAAGTTATTTCAATTAAAAAACTAAGCAAATTTTCAAATATAAAAGTACCGCATATAAAATGGAATAAAATAAAATTGTTGAATGAAAATGATGAAAAAATATTTCCAAATGAATTAATAGATAAAAATTATTATTTTATACACTCTTATATGGCTAAACTAAAAGATGAAACAAATCTAATCACTTATTGCAAATATCGGGATTTAAATATACCAGCAATAATCAAATTAAATAATATTATAGGATGTCAATTTCATCCCGAAAAAAGTGGTAAAAATGGTCTTAAATTGCTTAACACAATTATTGAATATAATTTTAAATTTTAAATATTTATGAAAAAAAAAATAGGTATAGTTGGTCTAAATTTAAAAGAAATTCTTACATTAAAAAAAAAATATCCAAAAATTCAGTTTTTTGATGTTAACGATTATAATTTGTTTAGCAAAGATATATTATCAGTCAATGCGCTTATAGTTTTATATGAGTTTCCAGTAAGAAAAAACTTATCAAAACTTTTAAAAACAAAACATAAAGAATTTAAAAATTTAGAATGGTTACATTTAACGAGAGCTGGAATTGATGAGTTTCTCCCTTATTTAAAAGATTATAAATTTAAATTTACTGC